>UMCK01017877.1_pt1 | contig 43360 bp, 33 predicted proteins | sample 1964121 | NCBI WGS metagenome assembly UMCK01 (sample SAMEA4835957, study PRJEB28245) | human gut metagenome | biome: gut microbiome; material: fecal sample | place: Denmark | collected 2008 | reverse complement strand
TCCCCGGGGCTTATTCTGACAAAATCTCTTTCTAAGCCCCGCTAGTCCGAGATCCCCGGGGCTTATCCTGGCAAAATCTCTTTCTAAGCCCCGCTGGTCCGAGATCCCCGGGGCTTATCCTGGCAAAATCTCTTGCTGCGCCCCGCTGGTCCGATATCCCCGGGGCCTATTCTGACAAAATCTCTTTCTACGCCCCGATATCCCGGTATCGACGGGGCTTATTACGGCAAAATTCCTTTCTGCGCCCCGATGTACAAAGGTGGAGGGTATAATCGACCTGATTTTGTCTCACATACCCGCTTTCGCAAGTTCTGCTGGGTACAGATAGCTTGTTTTTGCCTCCCATACCCTCGCCAACACAAATACATAAAAATACTGACAGGCAGATGTCTTCGCTGTCCATCAGTATTTTTGTCTGTCAATATTTATTTCATCAACGGTCTGTTACAGCCGGTTCGCTTTCACATCCTCGAACTCCTGCAGCATTTCCTCGGAAGGAGTCTTGGTAGTGAGGCTGACTGCGATGATAGCGATAAGTCCCAGCCCGAAGCCTACTACCAGGGAATACAATCCGGTAGCTTTGCCCAGAGTCTGTCCGCCCACGAGAGGGATGTAATCCCAGATGATAACGGCAAGTGCACCGGTGACAATTCCGGCTACCGCTCCTGGGAAGTTGGTTCTCTTCCAATATAAGGACATCACTACCAGCGGACCAAAGGCGGCACCTAAACCTGCCCACGCGTTGGATACCAGTCCCATGACGGTGTTGTTCGGATTCCATGCGATGATGTAAGCCAGCACAGCTACCACCAGTACAGTGACACGGCTGACATTCATGACCGTCTTGTCATCCGCATCCTTCTTGAGCAGTCCCTTGAAGATATCTTCCGCCACACTGGAGGCACTGACTAACAGCTGGGAATCCGCCGTGGACATGATCGCTGCCAGGATACCACAGAGGAACAATCCTGCAATGAACGGAGCCCGCATCTCCACGGTAAATACCTTCTTGATCATCTCAATAAATACCTTCTCATTATTGCCATTCACCAGCTCCGGCAGATAAGCTCTGCCCAGAATACCGATAAATACTGCAAATCCCAGGGATAATGCCACCCAGCTGATGGCTGTAGCCTTGGACTTGGTCATTTCCTTCTCATCCCGGACTGCCATAAATCTCACCAGGATGTGGGGCATTCCGAAATATCCCAGTCCCCAGCCGAGACCGGAGATCACGCTGATGATATTGTTGCTGCCGTCACCGTTCTTCATCAGGTTCAGGAAGTTGGCACTGTCAGCACCGCTGGCTTCCAGTCCTGCTGCCAGCGTGGTTCCATTGCCGGTCAGGAAATGATAGGCAAACAAAGGTACTGCCAGGATACCGACCAGCATCAGCATGCCCTGAATAAAGTCTGTCACACATACCGCGGTAAATCCGCCGAGGAAGGTATAGACCAAAACTACCAGCGCACCGATGGTCAGTGCCACATGATAGTCAATACCGAACACGGACTCAAACAGCTGACCTCCGGCAGAAAGTGCGGAAGCACAATATACCAGGAAAAATACTACAATAGTAATAGAAGAAACCGTCATCAATACTTTCTTATCATCATGGAAGCGGTTCTCAAAATAAGTCGGCAGCGTCACGGAATTATTAGCGCGGATCGTATATCTGCGCAGCTTCGTGGCAATGAACAGCCAGTTCAGCGTCGTGCCGATGAAAAGTCCGATGGCGATCCAGCCGTCACCTCCGACACCGGTTAAGTAAATAGCTCCCGGCAGCCCCATTAACAGCCATCCGCTCATATCCGATGCCTGCGCGGACAGCGCAGCGACGAAGCCGTTCAGCTTTCTGCCTCCCAAAAAGTAGTCTTCGGAATTGTTATTGCCCTTTGCATAAAACGCTCCGATAGCGATCATCATGAGTAAGTACAGCACGAATGCCACAATTACCCAGCCTAACGTATTTCCTGTCATAATAGCCTCCTCAAATTTTTCTTCTTGTACATTTTCTTAATTGTATACAGTGATACGATTTATTATATACAAGAAATGGCTTATCGTCAACAGATTAGTTTGCTATCGCTGTAATGTGCGAAAGTCTGATTTGAATGTTATTTTGTCATGTTGACAGGCTGAGAATAGTTTGCTATTCTCTATCTATAAGTAAATTTTCTATTTCAAATCTTATTTAATTTCAGTATTTTGGTGAATCACCATAGTTTTCATTATTAAAAATGAATGGCATTAAAATGTCTAAAATATGAAAGGGGAATTGATGAAAACATATATAGCATATTTTGATGAAACAGGGGATGACGGAGTAACAATAAATTCATCAGACCATTTTATTTTAACAAGTTTGTATATGCCTGCAGAGAGCTGGCAGCAAAATTTTGAAAAAATGCGTATTTTGAGAAGAGAATTAAAAGATAAATATGGCTTTCATGTATCAGAAGAGATGCATACAAAACATTTTTTGACGGATAAAAATCCATATCGTGAGTATCATTGGTCAAAAGAAACAAAACAAGATATAATAAAAGCATTTACGTTAACAATTGCAAAGATGGATTTAAAGATTGTAAATGTGATTATTGATAAGAAAAAATTTAAAGATAATAACTATCACGTTCTTGAAAATGCATTGAAATATAATATACAACGTATCGAGAATGACAGCGATGGGCAATGGAATTATTTAGTGATTACGGATGAGGGCAGAATAGCACCTATGAGAAAGACAGCCAGAGCTATACGTGCATTTAATCCGATCCAATCCAAATATTTGCCTGGGTTTGTCAATCATCCGATCAGCAATATGATCGAGGATATTATGGAAAAAAATTCATCAGAATCCTATTTTATTCAAATATGTGATTTCGTTTCATTTTTTGTACATTTATATTTCAAAATCGAAATTCGGAAAGAAGAGTTACCCAAACGAGTGGGAACTGTAATTGACAAACTCTTTGTAAAACGGGTTATGGTGACATTAAAGGAAGCGGAAAAATTAAATTTGAAAGCAAATGAGACAAATATGTATGGATTAGTAATATATCCAAAATAAAACACCACCTACATCGCATTCGCGAGTTCAGTGGTTCATTTATATTATAATAAAAGGTAAGTATAGTGTCAATAATAAATGAAAAATAAGATTGCAAGACAAAAAGCCTCGCTACAGGTATCATCTCTGTAGCGAGGCTTCTATATTATTTACGTTATTCTTAGTTCTTCTTTCTTCTCGCCAGCATTCCTGCGAGTCCGGTCAGGGATATCGCAAAGAGCATCAGCCAGATACCGTGAGGTTCTCCGGTAGCCGGAACCTTGTCCAGTTCCTGGGCAGTAGCAGCAGCGGTGGGAGCTGCGGCAGCTGAGTTGTCCGTACTGTCATTATTATCGTTATTGCCGGTGTTATTGCTGCCGGTACTATTGCTGCCGGAGGTGTTCCTTGCTACCGTAAAGCCGGTGCCTGCGGCGCCGTCTGTCCATACGATCTCAAAGGTGTGACTGCCCTCGGACAGAGTCTTCAGGTAATCTGCATGTAATTCGATGATCGTGGAGCCCTCACTCACGGTATAGTTCTTGGAATCAATGATATTCCCATCTACCTTTACATTCTGGAACTTGGAATATTCACCGTTTCCTCTGATTCTGAGACTTTCTCCGTCCGTACTCTGGTTCCAGGAGCCGTTCGCGCCTTCAATGATCTGATACAGTACCGTCAATACTACGGTATCGGTAGTAGCAGAACCGGCTGCGTTACGGATGACGCATTGATACTTGAATCCATCGCAATCCTTGTCCGTTACTCCTGTGGTATAGGCCGCACCGGTGGCTCCGGTGATGTCCACAAATCCATTACCGTCATTTCTGTCGATCTTCCACTGATAGGTTACGTCCGTACCTGTTGCAGTTACTTCAAAGGTCGCTTTCTCTCCTACTGTCACAGATACACTCTTAGGCTGTGCACTGATAGCAGGAGCATCCACATGGTACAGTTCGATCTCACCGGTCAGGCTGTTGTAATTGGTATCCGCAGGGGTGAATCGCCACTTGTAGGTCGTGTTGACTTTCACCTCAGTGTCATCGGACAACACATTTCCGTCCGTACCCACCCACTCCAGGGTACCGTCTGCAGGATTCAGGGTACTGCCGTTTAACGTCAGTCCTGCATCCGCCAGGGTCTTGCCCCCCGTGGTGATCAGGGTGTATTTCGGTTCCCCGGCAGGAGCTGCCTTGGTGATCTGGATGTGCAGCGTAATGGTGAAGTCCTTATAGTTGCTGCAGCATGCTTTCAGTATGACAGTAATCTTGTCAGCTACCTGGCCATCGGAGACTGCATAGGTCAGTCCACCGTCTGCCGCAGACACATTCAGCTTGGTAAATTTGGCATTGGATCCGCTGCCGATGCTGGATCCACACTCATAATTCCATGTCTGTCCGGCAGGAAGCTCCGACCAGTCCGGTGTATAAGTATGATCAGTGCCGTCATTGAATGCCAGTGTCAGCTCCTCCGTAGCAAGATTCCTGCCGTCGCCCGGTGTGACTGTTATCTCAATTGCTGCACCGACCACCTTCTTGTAATTCGTATCATCCGGCGTGAAATAAGCGTCATACTTTACTGTGCCGGTCTTGTCGATCACCGTATCAGGTGCATTCCAGCTCCATGTACCGGGCATATTGCCAGCAGGATTGGGCAGTGCGATCTCGCTAAGCTTCTGGCCATATTTCGCCGTCAGACCCGAAGGCTTTGTATAGACCGGCGCAGCCTTCCATACTGTAAACGCCTTAGCCTCTGTGGTGTATGCCTTATAATTCCCAGTCTCACCGATCACTGCGTACATATAGTAGGTACCGGCCTTCAGCGTGGTGGAGGTGATGTCCTTCCATTCCGTACCGCTGCTGTTGATCCTGGTAGTGCTGTAGTAGTAGGTCACCACAGCGCTATTGTCGCCCTTTCGTTCTGTCAGCGCCGGCGTAGCCGGTGTCTCATTATAAGTGTAGTTATCCATGAGGACCGCACCGCTCTGTTCTGCCTTGTTGACCCTGACTGTCGTAGTACCGGTGGTCTCTGCATAGTTCTGTGTATCGGCCGGTGTGAATTTCCAGGTAGCCTGCTGATTACCCGCATTCAGAACAGCGTCCGGGTTGTTCCATGCGAATGTACCGTCAATCTCACTGCCTTCTGCCGTCATTGTGCTGGAAATAGTGATGTTGGACAGCTTTTCACCGTAGGTAATCTCGGAAGGAGTAAGCTTCAGTGTGCCTTCCAGCTGCGGAACGATCTTAGCTGTTGCTTTGATGTTGAACTTCAGGGTAATGTCCTCATAATTGTCTGAATGAACCGTCACCGTAATAGTTCCTATAGAACCTTCTGTATTGCCAGTCTGTGTGAATTGCAGTGCCAGCTTTCCATACTCAATACCTTTTCTGACTACTGCACTGCCCTGATAGCTGTAGTCTGTAATCGTCAGCTGCGGTTCATCATAAGTAAGCTTACCATATTCTTGGGGCAATACCAGTGACGGCAGAAGCTCTCGAAGCTTCACCGTGTAAATTGTGGTGCTGTTGTTGATAATGGTAAGATCCCTGACAGCAGGATCTGCTACGGCAGCCTTTACAATCTTGCAGCCGTTCTTCGTATACCCTGTGTCGCTGAGAGTGTAGTTCTTAACACTATCCTTAAGATTAACTGTGACAGTGACATCCTTATTATCACCGACAGCTGCATCCGCAAAGTTACCGGTTACCGTATAATCCCTGTCCTTGGTCAGGGACTCGCTGCTCACAAGACCATTGAATGTCACGCTTGTGACAGCCGCTTCCATTGTGCCATCATAGCTCTTCTCCGCAACCGTTACATCTGCGATCGTCAACTCCTTAGGGGAGATATTTGCCGTCACGCTGGCGGGCTGTGCAAGGGTGTAGTTGCCTGCCTTTGCACCGGTAAGAGCATAACCGGAGAAGTTCACCGTCTTGGCAGTGCCCGCATCTGCGTCTGCGAATGCTGCCTTAGCACTTGTGGTAACAACCGTCACATCATTCTCATCCCCGACTACAAGACCAGAGATAGCAGGCGTTCCGGTAATGGTAGCATTAACAGTGCCGTCGTAGACCTTGTTATCTGCTGAGATGTCTGTAATGGTGACGGGCTTCGGCCCAATGGTAAATGTCCACTGTTCAGAATGCATTGTCTGGTTACCATAACCGGTACCTGCTGCCACATCAATTCCCACCGTATAGGTACCTGCCTCTGTTACGCTGGTAACTGGTTTATCATCCTCATCTACGATAACTTTGCCATCTTCGCCCATATACTTCACCGTGATAGCGCCTGCGGCATTTACCTTGTCTGCAGCCAATGTCACCGTTGCCGTCTTTGGCTGACCATCATAGGTCAGATTACTCGGTGGAGTAAAGGTAAAGTCATTGAAAACCAGACTACCCGATTTGATGGTAAACTCCTTCTTGGCAGTTACGCCGTCCACGTTGACGTTGACATTGTAAGTGCCGACATTGACAGGTGTATTGATTTTATTGCCGGTGCTGTCCGTATAGAAGAATTCTCCCACACTTGGAGTATGCTTCCAATTACCAGCTATCGTACACCTTGCGGCATTGTAGGGTGCACCGCTATATTCCTGATTGGGCGCTTCCAGGGTCAGCGTGCCGTCTGCGACGGTACAGCCTGCAACGTCGCAATACTCTTCAAGGATATTTTCCGAGCCTGTTTTCACTCTCACTTTCCACTGGTGTTCGTGCAGGCCGAGGGTCGCAGTTTTGCCGTCCAACACAGTCACCTTGTAAAAACTGTTGTCTGCAGTGAAATTATCGTCGTTGATCCAGTTATCCGCCGCTGTAGCGATGGTCACAGGGGTGCTATCGTCAGGAACTGCTTCACTCGTCACACCAATGCTTGCGGAATCGTTCAGTGCACCACCAACGGTGATTTTCTTTCCGTTGGGCAGATAGACATTATTGCTCGCTATCCTGTCATCACTCACAACTTTATTGCCAGTGATCTGTGCAGCACTACTGACAGTGATGGTATCAGAATCCACATATACGCCACCACCTTCTTTAGCACTATTATTGGCAATCCGACCACCGGTCATGGTAAACCTACCTGTCTTATCAAGATACACACCGCCGCCCTTACCAGTAGTCGTATTGTTCACAATTTCACCGCCATGCATATAAAAATTGCCCCATACAATTACTCCAGTACTCAAATTAGTATTGAAAGAATTGCCTGTAATACTGCCCCCATAGAAATAAAAATTGCCGGATTGCAATACCCTAATATTTGTATTATTGGTAATCTGACCATAATGACTACCATCTTTACCCTTGCAGTCGGTCAACGTGAAAGTGTTGTTGACAGAAATTGACTTAAGGCTGCTTGCCGCCTTGATGCTGTTACCGTTCAGGCAGAGTACCACACCGTCCGCTGGATTCCAGTCATCATTCAGTGTAATATCGTTTTTCAGATAGTAGTACCCCGCACTCGTAATTTCATCGAGTTTGCTGACACCTATCCATGCCACATTTCCATGTCCAGCCTCGCTGCAGCCTTCCTTGCCGCAGATGCCATGCACATGTAATTCGCCGTTTGAAAAGTTGACAGCGTTGTCTAACGCATACTTCTTATAGCCGGTATCGCTGCTGAAAGCATTCAGGTCATCCGCGGTCAGTGTGTAATCATTGCTTGCACCCTTGGCGATGGTAACTTGCCCACCATCGGCGAGCTGCTGTCCCATGGTCACGCCAATCTCGGCGGAGCTGCTCAACCCGTTCGCACCGATGAGAATGGGCTTGCCGTTGGGCAAATAGACATTGTTAGAGCTTTTATCAATAGTCTTCGTGTTGTCGGTGATTTGCGCCGTACCGGACACAGTAAACTTACCGTAATAGCTCGCAGGCATATATACACCACCGCCTATACTGCTGGCTGTATTGTCAGTGATGCTTCCTCCGGACATGGTGAAGCCCGTATTTCGCCCTGCACGATACAAGCATACACCACCGCCGCCGCTACTGGCTGAGTTGCCGCTGATGTTGCCTCCGGATATGGTGAATTTTGTTGCCGTTTGGGTAGCAGCCTCATAGTATATACCACCACCGGATTTTGCCACGTTGCTGTCAATGCTGCCGCCGGATATGACGAAGCTGGTGCTATCTTTTGCATACACACCGCCACCTTGACCGCCGGGGGCGTTGTTCGTAGAGATACTGCCCTTATACATGTAAAAATTACCACCATCTACGTATACACCGGCACCACTACCTTTGGCAATCTGGTTTTTGGTAATTTCGCCGTTATACAGTATCAAGGTACCCAAGGACATTATACCTCGTCCTATATTATCCTGTGCATGGGTAATCTTGCCGACCACTTTCTGACAGTCGGTGATAATCAGCGTCGTTCTTTTCGCAACCTTAATGGCATCAACTTCTGCTGCACAGGTGATTGTTTTTCCATTTAAACAGAGTGCTACATCATTAGTGCAGATCCATGTATCATTCAATTTAACATTGTCTGTCAGATAATAATAGCCCCCACTCTTGATGTCAGTCAGATTGGAAACACCTATCCAGGTCTGATTCCCATGAGTCTTGCTGTCACCACAGGTTGCGCCACAAACGGGATGCCGATGCGGTACGGTCGCCGACAGTTTCACCTCACCGTTCACAAGAACCGGATAGAGATTCTCTTTATCACTGCTAATATGATCCACATATTCTTCGGTCAGGGAACCAACAGCCCCAGACTCCACAGCTGCCGCGGCAACCGTTACGAGGTTGCTCCCAGTGGGCGTATCCTGGGTGGATACGCCGATTTTGCCGGCGAATGTGGATAATTTACTAATCCGAATTGCATTGCCGGTAGCCAGATAGACATTGTTCTGAACATCTTGACACAAGTTGTCACAGACCCGAGGAGCACCGCCGGCAATTTTAAAAGTACTATTTTCTACATAGACGCCGCCACCATTCTCGGTTGCCGTGTTATTGCTAATCTGCGCATTGCCGCTCATGGTAACCTGACCGTTTTTACGTACATACACAGCACCTCCTTGGGTGGCTGTATTGCCGCTGATTTTCGCATTATCGGACATATATAAGCAGTTACCGACTTCTCCGTCGGCGCTGGCATATATATACACACCGCCACCTGATGCATGCGATTCGGCGAGAGCAATGTTGTCACTAATCCGTGCATTGCCGGACATGTTCATGACGCTTTTGTCCGACAACAGTACACCGCCACCACCAGCAGAGACCATGTTGTCGCTGATTACACCACCATGCATGTTAAATGTGCTACCGAGCGCAGCGACGCCACCACACCAACTTGCAGCATTGCCACTGATTGCACCGCCATACATATTAAATGTGCTATCATGCACATACACACCGGCGCCATAATAGCTGTGGGGCTGCTTATGACCACAAATAGTTCCACCGTACATGGTAAAAGTGGCGTTATTATCCACTTCCACACCTAAATCCGACGTTCCTGCGCTGTGAGTGATAACTCCACCGGTAACGGAGATGCAGTTCTCCGTATTTTCCTCGCACGGCACCCATCGAGTGAAATTATTTTCCACGCTTTCGCTGAAATAGTGCGTACTCGCACTACTATTGCAGTCACAGAGAGTAAATTGTCTATTCGCTCCCTTGATCTCAATGACACCAAAATCCCCGTTTGCCGCAATGCTGTGACCATTCAAACAGAGCACCACGTTATTTTTCGTTTCCCATGTCCCCGTTGTCTCGATATCCTGTGTCAGATAGTAATGTCCTTCCGTTGCAGCTTTCAGTTCTGTTTCGCTGCCTATGGGCTTCCACTCTGTCACAATGCTATGGCTATACTCATCTGTGCATGTCGCGCCGCAGATGGGATGGTCAGCATGCTGACCTTCCGCCACCGTCATCGGAACCGTCATCGGTGTATTCAACGCTTCAGAAATAGCATAAAGCCGTGTCATATCCAGCTCTTCACGCTGTTCCTCGGTCAGTTCCGCCATAGCCTCGTCGATAGCTTCCAGCTGCTCGCTGACTCTTTCTGCATTTTCTTCCGTCACTGTCTCCGGCAGGGCGTCGATGAGTGCCTGTACCTTCTGCACTGCTGCCTTCTTCTCATCGTCTGCCACGGTATCCTGCGTGCTGGCATCACTATCGCTGACACTTTTATCGGGGGCTTCGCCCGCAGTGGAATCTTCCGTGCCGGGAGTTTCCACAGTGGTGCTCTTATCGGACGAAGTCTCTGCCTCCGGTGCCGCCGCTGCTTCTGCTTCCTCCTGCTCTGCGGCAGGGTCAGCCTGCTCTGTCACAACATCAGCTTCCTGTACAGCCTCCTGTGCGAATGCTGTCATGGGCAGTGTTGAGAAGCAGAGAATAAGTGCCAGTAACATGCTCAATACTCGTTTTTTCATACCGTTTTACCTCTTTCCGTTAGGCATAGTGATACCCATTATCTTAAAGATAACGTACCACACCTTCTCTCAGTAAAACCGGTTTCTGCATGAATCGACCCAAAAATGACATGAATCGACCGTAGGGGAAATCTCTGCAAGTATTCCTTGAAAAAGTCTTTCCGGTATTATATTATGATGATGCCAGGGTCAAAAGGTCTAAGCCCACATGAGCTTGCTCATGGGTGGGTGAAAGACCTTAGGACCCGCCCCGATATGAGCATAAAAGTGGGATGATAATCCCACGATATGCGAATATTGGATTGGATTGTGAGAGTGCGTAGCACGAAGCAATCCGTAGGCATCAAAGTCGGAGGCTTTTGACCCCGATATCTTACTATGTCCTATAAAAATCAGTTACAAAGTATATACACAGAAAGGTTTCTATATGTGGATTGCAGATAATTGGAAAGATTACGAAGTGCTGGATACTTCCAGCGGAGAAAAGTTAGAGCGTTGGGGAGATTATATTCTCGTCCGTCCGGATCCCCAGGTCATCTGGAAGACGCCCCACGATCATAAGGGCTGGAAGCAGAAAAACGGTCATTACCACAGAAGTGCCAAGGGCGGCGGAGAATGGGAGTTCTTCCATCTGCCGGATGAATGGGCGATTCATTACACCCTGCCTTTTCAGAAGGAAGCCTGCGGTAAGACTGATCCTCTGACCTTCCATCTGAAGCCCTTCAGTTTCAAACATACCGGTCTGTTCCCGGAGCAGGCTGTGAACTGGGACTGGTTCTCCGGTCTGATCCATGAGGCAGGCCACCCCGTGAAAGTACTGAACCTCTTCGCTTACACCGGCGGTGCTACTGTATCCGCTGCGGCTGCGGGAGCTGCTGTGACCCATGTGGATGCGTCCAAGGGTATGGTCGGCTGGGCGAAGGAGAACGCTGCTGCCAGCGGGCTTGCCGATGCTCCTATCCGCTGGCTGGTGGACGACTGCATGAAGTTCGTAGAGCGTGAGATCCGCCGTGGCAACAAATACGACGGCATCATCATGGATCCCCCTTCCTACGGCAGAGGTCCTAAGGGCGAGATCTGGAAAATAGAAGATAATATCTGGGATTTCGTAGGACTGACCGCACAGCTTTTATCCGATGATGCGCTGTTCTTCCTGATCAATTCGTACACTACAGGATTGCAGCCCGCCGTGCTGTCCTATATGATGAATTCCACCCTGACGAAAAAGTTCGGCGGTCATGTGGAAGCCGAAGAAATCGGCCTGCCCGTCACCGAGAGCGGTCTGGTACTGCCCTGCGGTGCTTCCGGACGTTGGCAGCGGAAGTGATTACAGCACATATTTTCTTAACACCGGGATCTTGCGCAGCACCCATGCGGTTGCCGTTGCCAGTGCCAGCACTACCAGGCAGAATGCAACCAGCAACAAAATCAATACCGCTTGTCCCGCGGCTACAGACTGCACACCGCATTGTTCCAACACCGTAAAGGGTGTGATCTTCACGAATTTATACAACAAGTTCACATACACCGGATGTACCAGGTATACGGCGAAGCTCAAGGCTCCCGCCTCCTGCCAGGGGATCCGATGTATTCTGTCCTTCTCCCGGGCAGCCAAAGCCGCGCCATCTCCTCCCCCATTCCATCCTGCAGCGAACAGAAGCACTGCAAGCAGTACTGTAAACGGATAATTGTATGCCATCTGAATGGAGAATCCCGCAAGTGTTCTGCTCAGGATCATTCCCAGAGCCAGAACCGCTACTGCAGCTGTCAGCCATACATTCCTTCCCTTGTCCACACATACTTCTCTCACCGCGAAGAAATATCCACATAGATAATACAGGAAATACACACCGCCATCCGGCAATACCGGAATACTGTTGACATCCAGTACCTTATTCAGAAACGGTGCCACACTGCTTCCTAAGAAGATCACTGCCATCACTGCCGCAACACCCCACACCGGCAGCACACGCAGCACTTTTTTCAGAAGCGGCGTGATCAGATATAAAAACAAGATCAGATACAGATACCACATATGGGACCAGGTATGTCCCATCAGAGTCATCTTCAGTGCCTCCGGGATCATCCTGATCCGGAAGGTCCGCTCCGCCACTACCAGCTCGGAAGCTGCATACGGAACGCCGAATAGGAGGATCGCCAGTGCAATCCTCCTGCAATATTTTTTAATCATGACCGGATAAGTCAATGTACGTTCCGGATTCAGGAACAAATATCCCGAGATCAATAAAAATATAGGAACACACCAGGTCACCAGATCCATAACTGACAGCAATAATGACCGGTATTCCGGCATTATCGACGCATCTGTCACATCTGTCGCACCTGTCAGTACATGCATCAGCACCACTGCACAGGTTGCCAGTACCCGGAGCACGTCCAGGAACTGCTTCCTGGGTCCGGATAAGCCGTTTGTCATGTCTCTCCCATCTCCTCCATCAGGCGCATGCCTGCAGTATCTGTCACAGGAAGGGAGAATACGATGCTTTGTGCTTTACTCTCCAGTCCTGCTTTTTCCATTATAGCACGCATGATGGAATTTTTCTGCTCACTTTTTACCACAATGAACAACATTTCTTTTTCCGGCACCAGTGTCACGCCCAGAAACTGCTGTGCATTCTCTGTTCCGGTGCCCTTGGCATGGATGACTGTGCCGCCTGCCGCATGTACTTCTCTCGCTGCATCCATGACCAGCTCCGTATATCCATGATTGGCTATCACTACCAGAAGCTCATTCTTCGTCTCTTTCAATGTGGACTCCTCTCCTTTTACGAATTCCTGCCCGCAGGTCAGGTAATTCAATGCTTTCTTGCCACCGACACTGCTCACGGGAATGATAAATGCGATTCCCATTCCCGGGAGATCGATCTGCATTTTCTTACGCAGAGCAGCCTTGATCTGCCGCCAGGCAGCATCTGTGACGAGATGAAACAATACGCTCTTCTCCATGCCGTCCAGTCCAAAATAATCTAAGATCTCATTCGCCGCGGTTCCCATGCCGACGGTAACACTGCCGACCTGTGCGCCTTTTTCTTTATAGCATTCCACGAATTTCCTCGTCAGCTGACGATTGGTGATGGTGACCATCATATATAATTCACTCATGGGCACACCTCCTACAGTTCAATGATGGCATTCTCATCCAAAGCACCAAATGCATCCGCCGCACCGGCAAATACGCCTGCACCGCTCTTCTGCTGCTTTAACTGATATACCATTCCCAATATCTGGATCGTGATCAGCGGTGTCATGGCTACCATTGCTACCACACCGAAAGCATCTGCGACTAAATTGCCGCCCACCGCCACACAGGCACCCTGCGCTAACGGCAGTAAAAAGGTAGCTGTCATGGGACCGCTTGCCACACCGCCGGAGTCGAAGGCGATCGCTGTGAATATCTTCGGTACAAAAAAGGATAGTCCTATCGCCACGCCGTAGCCCGGGATCAAAAACCATAGAATTGGAATCCCCGTCAGCACGCGGATCATCGCCAGTGCTACGGATAAGGATACGCCCACGGACAGAGAAATGCCCATGGATCTGGCAGAGATAGCGCCGTCCGTCAGCTCCTCTACCTGATGATTCAGTACATAGACCGCGGGCTCCGCTTTTACGATAAAGTAACCGATCAGTGCTCCCACCGGCACCAGTACCCACCTGTAGGATCTGGCTGCCATGACCTGACCAAGGTAATTACCGGCAGGCATAAAGCCCACATTTGCGCCGGTCAGGAACAGTACCAGACCGATATAAGTATACACCAGGCCGATCAGGATCTTCGCCAGTGTCTTCCCCGACAGCCGCAGGGAAAATATCTGGAACAGACCGAAAAACAATACAATAGGAAGTAATGAGAGTACGATCTCTTTCATATAATCCGGAATCCCATGGGCAAAAAGCTGCGCCAGTTCCACGGAATCAGCGATCTCCGGGATTGCCACCGGCTGGTAATCCGCATTGGTCGGCTTATAGATCAGCCCCAGCACCATGACCGCCAGGATCGGGCCGATGGAGCACAGTGCTACCAGACCGAAGCTGTCGTCTGCCGCATGATGGTCATTACGGATGGACGCAATACCGACACCAAGTGCCATGATAAAAGGAACGGTCATGGGTCCCGTGGTCACACCTCCGGAATCAAACGCCACTGCCCGAAAGTTCTCCGGTACGAGAAATGCAAGAACGAACACTGCTATGTAGAAAAAAGTTAACAACGGCGGCAGTGCCACACCGATCAGCATACGCAGAAGGGCAATGACCAGGAAGATTCCCACGCCCACTGCCACTGCCAGGATCAGCGTCATGTTCGGCACCGAAGGCACCTGTGTCGCCAGCACCTGCAAGTCAGGCTCGGAAATGGTGATCACCACTCCCAACAGAAAAGATAACACTACGATCAGCAGAATATTTTTACTCTGGGTCATTCTGGCACCCACTTTTTCTCCCATGGGGGTCATGGACATCTCCGCACCCAGGGTGAAAAACATCATACCGGCCATGACCATCACCGCTCCCACCAGAAAGCACAGCAGGATACTGGAGGTAATTGGAGCTATGGTAAAGCTTAATACGATCACGATCCCTACTACCGGCAGGACCGCCTTCAAGGATTCTGCAAATTTTTGCCGGATCTTTGGATTCAATAACTTCAATATTGGTCTTTCCTTTCTTTAGGTTTTCTTTATCTTAACATGAAGCAAAGACCCGATCCTACCGTTTTTCGTGAATTTATAAAATTTTCACGGGTTCTTAACGCAATCTTTATGCAGACAGCTCCCGGTCCTGCCCAGACTGCTTTTTCACAAATTTATAGGCCCAGACATCCACCACGATCACAAACAGGAAAAAGAAAACGAAGATCCAGTCCGCATCCAGAGACAATGCGGAATCATAGATACCGTGTTCGATCATCGGCATGAACACGCTGAGCTTCAGGTAGCGTTTCCTGCGGTTTTTATCGCCTGCAAGTTCTGCCTCCTTCGCCACACCGAAAAAATATCCCATGATCACGCCATCGATGGCATGGGAAGGCACGGACAACAGGGCTCTGGTCACTGCCGTCCCAAAGTCACCGCCCAGACAATACAGAACATTTTCAATGGCTGCAAATCCCAATGCCGAAGTCACGCAGTACACGATGGCATCGAATTTATAATTGAATGCCGGATGCTTCCATGCCGCCCATTTGGCCGCTTTCATCTTGCAAAGTTCCTCGATCAGTGCCACCCCGATAAAATTATCCAGGATCACGTAGCACAGCGTATCTGCATCCATAAATACCAGAAATACTTCATCCAGAATGATTTCCAGTATCATGGCGGGGATCACAGACAATACACCAAACAGGAATATTTTCCACAATAATCCCCTCGGCTCCTTCTCCACCTTATCCTGTCTATAGATCCATACCACCAGTGCGATGGCCGGCAATAGTGCCAATCCTGTCAGAAACATAACCTACTCCTCTCCTGTCCACATAGACGGTCCGCCCTTTCAGGACCGCCGCCATACTACATTTTAATCTAATGTTTTTCCTGATGTCAACCTAACGAAAGTATATGTTCCTATTTTTTGTGTCTTAGCTTTTCCGGAGGATACCTGCCTGCCTTTTGCCACAGCTTTAGGGGAAAATATACCGATTGTCATATATCCTTAACTACTTCTTTACACCTTGCATTGCAAAGTAATGGTACTATAGTTATAATAAATTTACAAAACAACTAACAATATTTCATGGAGGATCACACCGTGTTCCGATCATTTTCCGATAAAAAATCACCGCGGAAAAGCTTCCGCTTAAAACCACCCTTTACCAGGCATGCCATCAGTATCCTGATCTGTGCTGCCTGCATGCTGTGCGCCACACTTGCCTCTTTTTTATATCAGCATATTGTCCCGGACAACCATGCCAATGTAGCACTGTTCTACATTCTGGCACTGGTGATCATCGCCAGATGGACGGTGGGCTACGGCTACGGCATTGCCTGCACCCTTTTTTCCGTAATAGCGATCAATTATCTGTTCACCTATCCGTATTATAAGCTTAATTTCACACTGACCGGCTACCCTATCACCTTCCTGCTGATGAGTGGGATCACTCTGATCCTGTGTACCATGACCTCTCATATGACCATCCAGTCCGAGATGATCGCAGAGCGGGAAAAGCGGCTGGCAGAGGCCGAAATGGAAAAGATGCGTGCGAATCTTCTGCGCGCCATCTCCCACGATCTGCGCACGCCGCTCACCGGCATCATCGGCAACAGCTCCCTGTTTCTGGAAAGTCAGAACGATCTAAGCTCCACCGAGCAGCGTACGATCATGACCAATATCTACGAGGATTCCAACTGGCTGTTGAATATGGTGGAAAATCTGCTGTCCGTCACTCGTATCCAGGGAGACAGCTTAAGCATCAATACCACAGAGGAACCGGTGGAGGAAGTGGTGGGAGAAGCTTTGGAAAAGCTGAAAAAGCGCTATCCCGATGCCGCCATCCGGGTCAAGATCCCTGAGGAATTTCTGATGATCCCCATGGATGCGGTGCTGATTGAGCAGGTCACCATCAATCTGCTGGAAAACGCCATCGTTCATTCCGGAAGCATCCTGCCCATTGATTTCATCGTGGAAGATCATCCGGAGCATGTCTCTTTTATTGTGAGAGACTACGGAAAAGGATTGTCGGAAGAAAAATTACAGAATCTGTTCGAGACGGGCACCTACAACAATTCCCGGAGTTCGGATTCCCGCAAGGGTATGGGTATCGGCCTGTCCATCTGCAAGACCATCATCACCGCCCATCATGGAACGCTGAGTGGCAGGAATCATGCGGATGGCGCGGAATTCTGTTTCACACTTCCCAAGGCTGGAGCTAGCGCTACGGAAAAATAAGTATACTCAGCCACATAAGACAGAACTGTTGAAAATACCGGAAAGGATATGGATCACAGATATGAATAAGATCAAAGTTCTCTTAATCGAAGACGATAGAAGTATCAGTAATTTCATCACCGCTACCATGGACCGGGAGGGCTACAAGATCATGCATGCCTTAAACGGCAGAGAGGGACTTAGTCTCAGCACTTCTTTCTGCCCCAATGTGATCCTGTTAGATTTAGGGCTGCCGGACATGGACGGGCTGGAGGTATTACAGAAACTCCGTTCCTGGAGCGATGTTCCGGTGATCATCATATCTGCCCGCACCAAGGAGCAGGAGAAGGTCTCCGCTCTGGATCTGGGGGCGGATGATTATATCACAAAACCTTTCGGCACCGGCGAGCTCATGGCAAGGATCCGCACTTCTCTGCGGCACAGCCACGCCCAGACTCCCGGTCATGTATATAAGGCACTGGATCTGGAGATTGATTTCGAGAAACGACTGATCCGCCTGCGGGGCGAAGAGGTGCACCTGACCCAGATCGAATACCAGCTGCTCACACTTTTAGCGGAAAATTCCGGCAGAGTTCTGACATACAGCTATATCATGAATGCCATCTGGGGTCCCTATATGGACAATAATAATCAGATCCTCCGGGTCAACATGGCGAACATCCGCAGAAAGCTGGAACGGAATCCTGCCCAGCCCCAGTATGTCTTCACTGAGATCGGCGTAGGCTATCGGATGCGTGAGAACGAGAACGGTGGGACTGTATAAACAGAAATACAATTCCCGACACTGCCTCCAGCAAAATGAGTACCGTCCCTCTGTCCAGTGCCTTCCAGACGCTGTCCAGGGTATCCATCCGGCCCAGAATGTCTATGTAAAAGAAATCCAGATAGATGACCGCCGGTGAGATCACACATCCCGGATGCAGTACCGTCCGCTCCATGAGCAGACGGTACATTTCCACTGCCAGAAATATTACATTCAGGGCATAGCCCGCACAAAGCTGATTGTTCAAAAACGGTCCCAGTGAGCTGAGTTCCATACCAAGGGGAACACTTCCTGCCCGGACCATTTCGAAGCTTAAATACATGATTCCAACACTCCACAATAGCATCGCAAGGGATGCTATTCCAAGTCCTCTGCTTAATTGACTGGAGGGAATCATTTTCACATCCTCTTCCTTTCCGAAATACCGGTATACAAGCCCCAGCATCGTCAGCGTCCCCGCCATGGAGATTCCGGCCACCAGGCAGGCAATATCTCTTCCCCCAAACAACCCTCTTCCGGAAAATAAACAGATCCCGATGACACAGTGATAGATCAAAAGCCCCAGCACGATCAGATACAGGATCCTCTTTTCACGTTTCCGCTGCTCCTGGAGCTTTGCCAGTCTCACGACTTCCGTCACAGCCTCCTCCCGGTCTCCCGCCCGCTCTCCGGTCACAATGTCCTGAATCGGCAGTTCCAACAGATGGGACAGGGACTCCAATACGCCGATATCCGGAAAACTTTCTCCATTCTCCCACCGGGATACCGCTTTGTTGGTCACCCCTAACATCCTTCCCAGTTCACTCTGGGTATAATTTTTGCGCTGTCTGGCTTCCCGGATCAGATTGCCCGTTTTCTTTTTATCCATACTAATCCCTATACCTTTCTGTACTCTGCAAACTCTTAGGTGCTTTAGCACCTTTGCTTTAGCACCTTTGCTTTAGCACCTTTGCTTTAGCACCGTATGCCGGCCTATCTGTACCCTTATGGTAACAATCCTTTGGAAAATGCGCAATCCATTGTAACGAGACTGCCTGTTTTCTGTGATTTTTGCGCAAAAAATTCCCCTCGGCGAGGGGGGAGTGTACCGAGGGGGATAGAGAGAAAAGTATTTTTGAAAGAGGCGGGTTCCTTTTTCAGTTATTATAATAGCGTAATTTATTTATATTTACTGCTGTTTTTATAGCTTGTTTGTGTTGAAAATACTGTTTTTTTGTGGTATTCTGACTGTATCAATGAAAGTAGATTTAAAAAGCGAAGGAGCAGCTATGGATATCACAACCAAAAAAGGCCGACGCGGCAGAAAGGATATTGACCGTATCATCGTGGAAAAAGGCCGCAGAGGCGATTTTTCTCCGCTGCAGCCCGATCATTATCACAGCTTTTATGAAATATTCTATCTCTGGTCCGGCAGCTGCCGTTTCCTGTTAAAAGATACCGTCTATCAGATGGAAGCCGGAGATCTGGTCTTCATTGCCCCGGGGGAACTGCATCACTCTCTGTATTCCGCCGGAGAGATCTGCGAGATCGTGATGATCTATTTCAAAGAAGAATATCTGCATTTATCGGACCGGTCTGCCGACAGCCTCACTTCCATATCCGGGCAGGGGCTACAGCTGCATTCCTTCATGGGCAGCGTTCCTACGGTATACCAAGAATATCTGCACTCTCTGCTGACCCGGATGCTCACCGAGAATTCCCGCTTCGACCAATACTCCGAACATTTTGAGCGTTGCTATCTGGAAGAGCTTCTGCTCATGCTGATGCGGCATTCCGTCATGAATGAAAAGGAACCGGATCTGCTGAACTCCCGGGATGCGGACATCCTGCTTGCCACAAGATACATTTACAACAACTTCCGCAAGCCCCTGACACTGGAGGAGGTCTCCTCCGTGGCTTCTTTAAGCCCCACTTACTTCAGCAAGAAATTCAAATTGATCACCGGCATGGGCTTCAAGGAATATTTAAACTATGTACGGCTCAAACACGCCCAGACGGCGCTTCTTACCACCAACAGTTCCATCACGGATATTGCTCTGGAATACGGCTTCAACGACAGCAATTATTTCAAGGATCTGTTCAAAAAAGTTTACGGAAAGTCTCCTCGGGAATATCGGAAAAATCCGGATTGACGCCAGATCTACCGTGCGTCTTCCTCAAGGAATCTTCTCCAGAAGTCCTCTTCCTCTGCATGCGGAACTTCTTCCCCCTCTGCGAAGCTCTGTAAATAATTTAACACCTTCTGGTACTGGGAAGGATCCGTAAATTCCATACGCCACAGATCCTCTCCTTCCTGTCCTTCGGTGAATTTCTTACACCAGATGCCATCTTCGCTAAAGCAGGTGATATACCAGGTCTTAGGGTCACTGCCCTCTTCTGTGGTTTTCACACTCTGGGCCAGGATACTATCCACCTCATCCGGCTCTTCTGCTGTCTCCGACATACCTGTCAGTTTCTCTTCCAGCCGTTCTACCTTTTCCTTTTCGATTTTTTCCTCCAGTGCCGCCCGGGTGGCATCCTGCACACTGTCGAATTTCTCTAAGAAATGATCCCACTCCTTGATCGTAAATTCTTGATTGCCGATCTGGAACTTGGTATCCGTGTCTCCGTTCTGAAGCTTGTCGTAGATCTCCTGCATCTTCTCTTTGATCTGTGCCATGAGACTTAAATCCTCTTTTCCCGGCTCTCCGGCCGTCCCGGAAGGATCCGTTCCCGCTGCCTTGTCCGTGTCGGCGGTCTCCGATGCTTCCTCACTGTTATCCACATCATCGCCGTTCTCCATGTCATCCAGTTCTTTCTTCATCTGCTGGATCTTGTTATCCTTTGCCAGCGCCTCCAGGATCCGTTTCACATCCTCCGGCCTGAACATGCCGATGGCCTTGGACAGGGCATCAATGTTGTCCCGGTTCACCAGCAGGCTTCCGCCGCCGGACAACGGAATATTAATGCAATCCTCTTTATTGGTGGTATCCCCCAGTGTCAGGCGGTTGTGCTCATAATCACAGACGAAGGTCACCCCGTTGTATTCAATGACGCCGTCCTCAGCCATTTCTCCATAGGGCACCTTGTCCTTTCCCTCGATATGGCGGGCCAGCTGTACGCCGCGGGTCACCGGAGTCTTCACGGTGTTGTCTTCTTTTGCCAATTCCTCAATGCTCTCCGCGAAACGGGATTCTGCTGTCTCCGTCGCACTTCCCTGCGCACTCTGTACATCCCCTGCATTTACTCGCTTCTGTGCCTCATACACAAATGTCCTTCCGTAGCCGATTCCTGTTATTGCCATAGTACTCTCCCTCTCTGAGCAGTGATTGCTGCCCTGTCGCAATGCCCGTCAAATCTTCATGCAGGCATGCGATGTTCTCGCTTCACGCAAAAACGGATGGTCGCCTCACATGAGGCAGCCATCCGTAGCTATTTATCCATCCATGGTGTCTGTATTTTCCTATATAAGAATATCGGAAATTCTCAGAAAATCCTTAGCTATCATTCGAAAATTTTTAAAGAAGAAAGATCCAGCATCATGTCTTTGGCTGTACGATCCCGGCCAAGCTGCAGGAATACATACTCTGCCAGACCGAATTTCACATGATAGGCTGCCCCCACAATGCAGGAAAAAGTGATCGTCACGAACATCTCTCCTCCCAGAATCTGCGACCGCTCAAAGGTATAGATCGCCAGAGCAAAATAGCCGCCAGTTCTTCGAGTGGGTGGAGGAAGGGCCTTCCACTTATGCGGACCGCAAGGCCATGTTCGAAGCCCGCAAGGCCGCAGTGGAAGACGAAATGAAACAGCTGGAAAAGACTCTGGATATGCTGAAATTCAAATGCTGGTACTATGAGAAAGCTATGGAAGACGGCAACGAAGACGGGATCCATGCCATGCTTCCCGATAATCTTCCCCCTGAGATCCAGCCCATCTACGACAACAGCCACGACAGATAATGTCTTACAGTTTTCCACCGTATACGGGGAATCCGCTGTTAGCGCCATAGCTTTCAATATGCTTGATGTTCTTCAAGACGTCCATATCCTCTGCGCTGATCTCAAAGTCTACCTCAGCATTGGTCTTCATATGCTCGGGATTGCCGGTCTTGGGCAGAGAGATGGTGCCTAACTGCAAAGTATACCGGATGCACAGCTGCGGTACGGAAACACCGTATTTTTCTGCCATGGCCTGAATCTCGGGCTGATGCAGGATCTCTCCGTGGGCAATAGGGGAATAAGCCTCTACTGCAATGCCGTTCTTCTGGCAGTACTCTACCAGTTCCAACGGAGTGTTGCTGATGTGGCACAGGATCTGGTTAACCATCGGTTTGATCTCAGCGGTCTCCAGCAGGCTCTCAATGTCTCCCACCTGGAAATTGGAAATACCGATTGCTTTCAGCTTTCCGGCCTTATAAGCGTCCTCCAGTGCTCTCCAGGCTGCTCTGTTGCCTTCCACATAACGGTTCTCACTCTGGTTGACTTCCACCCAGGGCTGGGGAGAGTGAATGATCATCATATCCAGATAATCCAGTCCCATTTTTGCCAGGGTCTCGTCGATGCTTGCGGCTGCGGATTCGTAAGTCTTGTGCTCTGCTGCCACCTTGGATACCACGAACAGTTCCTCTCTGGGTACGCCACAGGTTCTCACACCATCTCCCACACCACGCTCGTTGCCGTAGGCCTGTGCGGTATCGATATGACGGTAGCCCAGTGCCACTGCTGCCTTTACTGCCTCTGCCGCCTGGTCATCGGGAATAAACCAGGTTCCCAGTCCCAGTTGCTGGATCTTCACACCATTATTTAAAGTCAAAGTATTCTGATACATTTTGCTTCTCCTTTCAAAACTTATGCTTCGTTCCTTATTTTCACCTTTTTTTCCGTTAGAAACGTTTCTTACGGGATGATTTTATCATAATACCTAAAGCTAACTTTAGGTCAATAGGGGTTTTGAGAAAAATTTTCTCTTGCGGCATCTTTTCCTATATGTTATACTGGGAAAAAATCAGAAACGAAATACAGATCAGGTAACTATGTCAGCGTGGACATCTTCGGGTGTCTGCGCTTTTTCTTTTACCTGAAAACAAAGGAGGAGAATGTATATGGTAGAGCTCATAGCCAATGTGAACAATGCCATCAATGGTTTCGTATGGGGTGTTCCCATGTTGGTGCTGTTGGTGGGCACCGGTATCCTGATGACGATCCTGACGAAATTTTTCCAGTTGTCCCACATCGGACACTGGTTCAAAAATACAGTAGGCGGCATCTTTCACGACCAACACGTAACAAAGCACACGGATGCTGATGATCAGTCCATCTCCCAGTTCCAGTCGCTGTGCACCGCACTGGCTGCCACCATCGGTACCGGTAATATCGTCGGCGTGGCAAGTGCTCTGGTAGCCGGTGGTCCCGGCGCCATCTTCTGGATGTGGATTGTAGCTTTCTTCGGCATGATGACCAACTACTCAGAAAATGTACTGGGCATCTATTACCGCCGCAAGAACTTCAAAGGGGAATGGAGCGGAGGTGCCATGTACTATCTGAAGGACGGTCTCGGCTCCTATAAGGGCTGCAAACAGATCGGTGCCGTACTGGCTGTGCTGTTCTCTGCTTTCTGCCTGCTGGCTTCCTTCGGTATCGGCAACATGAGTCAGGTCAATTCCATTGCAGCCAACATGACTTCCGCCTTCTCCATTCCCGCTACGGTAACCGGCATCGTACTGGTGATCATCGGTGCACTGGTCATTGTCGGTGGGTTAAAGCGCATCGCTGCCGTCACCGAGAAGCTGGTTCCCTTTATGGCCATCGCTTATGTCATCGGTGCACTGGTGATCTTCTTTGCAAATATCGGTCACGTGGGTGCCGTATTTACCGCTATTTTCAAAGGAGCATTCGGTCTGCGCGCCGTGGGCGGCGGTATCGTAGGTTCCGGTGTGAAGCTGGCTCTGACCTGGGGCATGAAGCGCGGCGTGTTCTCCAACGAAGCCGGCCTTGGTTCCTCCGTTATGGTACATTCCAGTTCCAATGTAAAAGAACCCGTGCGTCAGGGTATGTGGGGCATCTTCGAGGTATTCGCTGACACTATGGTCGTATGTACACTGACGGCTTTCGCAGTTCTGTCCTCCGGCCTGATCGATCTGGACACCGGTGCCGTATTGGTGGATGTGTCCGGTTCCGCTCTGGTAGGTCAGGCTTTTGCTACCGTATTCGGCAGCTTCGGCCCTGCCTTCATCGCCATTGCGATCCTGCTGTTTGCATTCTCTACCGTACTGGGCTGGAGCCACTACGGATCCAAGGCCTGTGAATATTTATTCGGTACGAAATCCACCATTGTCTACAAGGTAGTGTTCGTACTGATGATCTTCATCGGCTGCACCATGAACCTTGGTCTGGCCTGGGATCTGTCCGACACCTTCAACGGATTGATGGCGATTCCCAACCTGATCGGTGTCATAGCCCTGTCTCCCGTAGTAATGAAGATCACGAAAAATTACGTGGCACGTATCATTAAAAAAGAAGACGTAAAGCCCATGTTATCTGTCTTCCCAGAGATTCATGAAGAACAGGAAAAGGCCATGTAATTTAACTTAGAATCATACTTCTTCTCTGGTAATATTCTTCGCCCATTTACCCTCTCGGTAATGCTTAATGACCCAGGGCCACTTGACAAATTCATCGGTACATAACAGGAAATAGACCCACAGTACCGGAAGTTTCAGTACAAATGCGGCGAAGAATCCCAGAGGGATCGCATAACACCACATATCGATCGTATCGCAGATCAGTCCGAACTTCGTATCTCCGCCGGCACGGAATACTCCGGCGATCAGCGCCGTATTCACGGCAGCGCCCATAATATAATAAGTATTAATGAGCAGCATATATTTCAGATAATGCATGGCAGTGTCATTCAATGTAGCAAACCGTAACACAAAGGGTGTAATTGCCAGTACGATCAGGCCGCCTATAGCTCCGGCGATTACCGTCATCTTCAACATCCGGGAAGCGTAACTCTTTGACTTCTCCAGATCGCCTTGTCCCATAATATTTCCCAGCAATATGCTACCTGCACTGGCAATGGCAAAACAGAACACCGTACCGATATTGCGCACTACGACGACCAGTGAATTAGCAGCCACCGCATCTGTTCCCAGATGCCCCAGGATCACGGAATACATGGAAAACGCCACACTCCAGGACACATCATTGCAAAGTGCTGGCAGAGACAGACGCATGAAATCTTGTGTCAGCACCTTACTGTGAACAAACAGGTACTTCGGATGCAGTTTTACATTTTTGCTCAAGGAAGATACAATGACGCATGCCACCAGTTCCACCAGTCGGGACAGGGCTGTGGCAATGGCGACACCGGTAGCTCCCAGCTTTGGCATGCCGAACAGTCCGAAGATAAATGTGGCATTCAGAATGACATTCAATACGAAAGCCAGCATATTCAACGCCATACTGACCGTCACACGACCTACGCTTCGCAAAATGGCTAGATATACTTCCGTGATGCCCCAGCACAGGTATGTGATGCCCATGATCCGCAGATAAGAGGCGCCGATAGTGATCAGCTCCTGATCAGGAGTAAAGAGAAGCATCATCTTCTGAGGGAGGAAAAATGCAATCAGCGCAACTATACCTGAAATTGCCATAGAGAAACGAAGTGTGATTCCTTCTACAGTATGAATTGCTTCCAGGTTCCCCTTTCCATAATATTGGGCGCACAAGAGAGTGGCTCCCGTCCCCAGTCCGTAATATACCATAAACAGGACATTCGAAAAATTTGACGCCAGGGATACTGCGGATATTGCGGACTGTCCCACATAGTTTAGCATAATAACATCCGCGGAATTCACTGCTGCACTGAGCAGATTCTGTATAATGATCGGGATGGTCAGTTTGAACATCTGTCTGTAAAAATCGTCTTTTTTCATTGCTGTTATCTGCATGGTATTCCTCTGTGTTCCTCTCCATTGGATAATTTTCTGCCGTTGGATTGTATTATATGTCGTTCGCAGGAATTACGCAATATGCTAAAAGCGATCCGCCTGTAAACAAGCGGACCGCTCCTTTTAAAAAGGCTGTTTGATTATAATGTCCAGCCGGCAGCCTCCATCTGAGTGGCTTTCATATGCCGGTAAATGCCGTCTTTTGCTTCCAGTTCGGCAGGCGTTCCCTGCTCTGCCACCACGCCATCCTTCAATACAACAATCTTGTCTGCGTCCGCCACGGTACGCATGCGGTGCGCAATGATCATAACGGTCTTATTGCGGATCAGCCTGGAAAGGGATTCCTGAATCAGTGTCTCGTTATCTACATCCAGAGAAGCGGTTGCCTCATCCATGAGGATGATGGGAGCATCCTTTAAAAAGGCTCTGGCAATGGAGATCCGCTGTCTCTCACCGCCGGACAGTTCCGAACCGTTCTCACCGATCATGGTCTGCCAGCCGTTCGGAAGTTTCTCCGCGAACTCATCGCAATGCGCCAGTTTTGCCGCAGCCAGCACTTCTTCATCCGTAGCATTCTGCCTGCCGATACGGATATTTTCCATCACCGTATTATTGAACAGTGTCACATCCTGGAATACGATAGCGTACAGAGACATCAGTGTCTCCGGATCGATGGTGGAGATGTCCATGCCACCCACGGTGATCTTACCTTTATGGATATCCCAGAACCGGGAAGCCAGTCTGGACACGGTGGTCTTACCGCCGCCGGAAGGTCCGATCAATGCGGTCACTTCGCCTTGTTTTGCCGTGAAAGTGACATCGCGAAGTATGGTATCCTGACTGTCATAGGAGAATCCCACATGGGAAAATTCGATGTCATACCCCTTAGGATCCATGGTGCTGGCACCGGTCTGGATCTCATGGGACAGGATCTCGTCGAGACGGTCACACTGCACACTGGTACTGATAATAGCTGCCAGATTCTGCAGTGCCACCTGCAGGGGATCATACATTCTGGATACCAACAGGAGGAATACGAAGAAGGTCAGGATGTCGATCTCTCCCTTTACTAACAACACACCGCCGGTCAATGCCACGGTAGCGATGCCAAGCTTTAAGATCATCTGGGCACCGCCTACAAAGACTGCCGTACCAAGCTCCGTCACCAGTGCATGTTTTTCCACGGCACGGATCTTGCCCTCTAAGCCTTCCATGTACTCAGCCTGGGCATTGTTGGCCCGAAGGTCACGTACGGTCTCCAGGCATTCCTGAATGCCGTCCGCGCAGTCCATTTTTAATTTCATCTGCTTCTTACTTAAGCTCTTCTGTACCCTGCCGGAACATCCCACAATGAGGAAAGACACAGGCAGTACCCACAGTGCTGCGATTGCCATTCTCCAGTTCATGAAAAAGGTACCCACAGCGATCAGTGTGGTGGAGATACAGGAACCAACCAGTTCCGGAATGAAATGGGAGGATGCAGTCTCCATGGTGGCACAGTCCGCCATAATGGTACTTGTCAGATCGGACAGATCTTTTTTTCCGAAGAAGGATAACGGGATCTTACGCAGCTGCTCTGCCAGAGCAATTCTGCGCACACCGCTCTCCACATAAGTTGCCAGGAACGTGGCACGATACTGCACCAACGTTGTCAGCGCGATCAGAAGAAGACAGAGTACGCAGCCCACAATGTAGAAAATACCTCTGCCTGCCATGGTGCCCTGTAAATAATCTCTTACCAGAAAATACAGCATCCATACCGGGAACATCAACACCAGATCGGAACATGTTACGGATACAAATGCCTTTATCATATCCTTCGCACCTTTTTCGGAAAGCGCGTATTTATGCTGCAATTTTGCCTGTAAGCTACTCATTCTATTTCTCCCCCTTTCCTACTTTCCAGCTGACGGATTTATTGTACTCTTCCCACATATGGGCATACAGTCCGTTTTGTTCCAGCAATATTTCATGGTTTCCCTGTTCCACAATTCCGCCATCCTTCAACACACAGATGCGGTCGGCATCCACAACCGAGGACAATCTGTGTGCGATCATGATCACGGTCTTGCCTGCGGAAAGCTTCGTAAATGCCTGCTGTACCTTCGCCTCATTATCCGGATCAGCAAAAGCGGTAGCTTCATCCAGGATCAGGATCGGTGCATTTTTTAACATCGCTCTCGCAATGGACAGGCGCTGTGCCTCACCTCCGGATACATAAGTACCCTGGCTTCCGATGACGGTATCCACACCGTCCGGCAGCTTTGCAATAATGTCCTCACACTGGGCATTTTTCAGAGCTTCCATGACTTCTTCTCTGGTGGCATCCTTTTTGCCCATGCGGACATTATCGTAAATGGACATCTTAAGCAATTTGCTGTCCTGAAATACGAAGGACACCATATTCATCAACTGTGCGGAAGGAATATCCTTCACATCCACGCCGCCGATGCATACCTTACCTTCTGTGGTATCATAGAAACGGGCAATGAGACTTGCCAGCGTGGTCTTACCGCCGCCGGAGGGACCGACAAATGCCACATGCTCTCCTTCTTTGATATCGAGATTGATCTGATGCAGAGCATCTCTTCCCGCATTTTCATAGCGGAAGGATACATTTTGTAACGCAATGGAATGATCCTTGATGTTCTGCTCTTTTTCTGCTTCCGGCAGAGGATTACGGCTTAAGATACCATCAGTTCTTTTCAGAGCATCCTCCACGATCATCTGATTCTCTCCGCCGTACATGATCTTGCCTAATGTAACGGTCAGTACCGGAGTGATAATGATGTAGAACAGAAGGTTGATCAGCACCTCAGGATCCCCGCCTGCTCCACCGAACCAATATGCGGCACCGATCAGAACGGCGAAGATCGCATTGATCAGTGTGGTAAAGCCTACCATGGGCCACATCAGTTCTTTGGTATAAGCGATGGTCCATTTTTCATATTTTTTAATAGAGGTCTGGAAACGCTTGAAAGAAAATACCGACTGTCCGAAGGTCTTCACTACCGGAATACCGCGGACATATTCCACGGCTTCACTGGACATCTCCTCTAACGCATTCTGGTATTCTGTCATTTTATCTTTCATGCGCTGTCCGGTCATGGCTCCCATGATGAGAAAAGCAAATACTACAGGCACCAGACTTAATAAGCCCAGTTTCCAGTCAAATACTACCAGCAAAAGCAACAGTCCCACAGGTGTTGCCACCGCTCCAGCTTTATCCGGCAGCTGATGCGCCAGGTAGGTCTCCGTGGCTGCGGTGGATTCGTTGACGATCTTGCGGATTTTGCCACTGCCTTCACTTTCCATGAACCCCATGGGAAGTGTCAGAATGTGCCGCATCAGGATGCTGCGCATGTTGGCCTGCACATGGAATGCCGCAATGTGGGAGCACAGCAGTCCGCAGATATAGATGAACATAGATAACAGTGCAAATCCCACCGCACGCCAGCCCAAGACGTACAGATTCTGCGCTTTGCTGTAATCCGGTGCTACCAACACCACTTCCTGCATGATCCGCCATATGTAATAGAACGGCAATAATGCAATCAGTGCACTGACCGCGGACAGAATCCATGACGCAATGGTCAGGTACTTGTAGTTGCCCGCATAAGCGAACAGCTTCTGCATAGAGCTTTCTTTTTTCATGTGATCTTTCCCTCTTTCCCTTTGATTTAAATTAATTTTTTGGATTTAATGTAACTCTTTAATTTCTAGAATTTCTTTTCATTTTGCCCTGCTTTTCATCATTTCTCTTTTCCGGACATTTGAGGCTCTATTGTCTTTCCTATCTAACACCGCTTATTGATAATTAGTTTCAACTAACCGTCGGTTTTTAAGATAGACTGCTACCGTAATCTTCCATAGCAGTCTTATCTTATGCTTCACCCCAGCTTTATGAGGGCTCCCCAGCCACCATAGTGATATTGTTCCAACATATGGATATATTTTCTGGCGGTTTCTCTGTCCATGCGGTGACGGACAACTTCAAACATGCTGTCGAACATGGCTCTCGCTGTAATATGGACGAACTCCTCCGTGATCTCACTACCATCCTGCAGGAATTTCGTCGCCTCCATATACTTATAGGTGTACTCCGTCTCAATGTCCACCAGATGTTCCACGAAATCCTGATACTTGGTACCGTAAGAGGCATCCAGCAGTAACCGGAAATCATCAAACCGGTCATAGACATAGTCAAGCATTTCATCCATACCGCCTACCACATAATCCTCCATTACCTTCGGCTGTTCCTCTGCCTCTCTGGCATGAAACGCCTCCTGGGTCTTAAGGAATATCTGCGTCAGCCCTTCCGCCGCCGGTTCCACAATCGCACAAAACAATCCTTCCTTGTCCCCAAACCGGGAATAGATGGATCCGGTAGTAGTGTCTGCCTTGGCTGCGATCGTACGAAGCGACGCTTCGGAATAGCCCTTCTCCAGGAATTCTTCTCTGGCACAGACGAGAATTCTCTCTGAAACTCCTTCGATTGGTTTTGTCACTTTTTCCTCCAAAAAAATATTCATAACAGTGTTATATAACACTGTTATGAATATAAACACATTTCATTTTTTTGTCAAGAGGGATCATAGTTTTTTCTCTGCTAAAGCTGTCAGCTCCTGTAATGTACATTCAGCCAGTTTTGCCTTTACACCGGCGATATTTCCACTGCTCATAGACAGCTTTCTCGCTCCCAGTCCCACCAGCAATTGGGCGGTCTCCGGATTTCCTGCCATTTCTCCGCAGACAGATATCTCCTTTTCCCGTTTGGAAAACTCCCGGAATACAAACCCAAGTAGCCGAAGCATTGCCGTAGAATCGCTTTTGTAATAAGCGGCCACCTCCGGATTCATCCGATCCGCAGCCGACAAATACTGCGTCAGGTCATTGGATCCTATGCTTGCAAAATCCACCTCTTCCGCCGCCAGATCTGCAATCAAGGCAATCGCGGGAATCTCTATCATAATACCGATTCGGATCTGTTCATCAAACTGCTGCTTTCTCTCTTTCAGCTGCTCTTTTGCCAGATTCAGGTACTCTTTTGCCTTGCGAATATCTTCCAGACTCCCGACCATCGGAAACATGATTTGCAGAGGTCCGTAAGCAGAAGCACGCAGTGCCGCACGCAGTTGCGTTAAAAATAACTCTTTTTCCGCAAAACAAAGCCTGATTGCTCTTTTCCCTAAAAAAGGATTGTCCTCTTTTGGCAATTCCATGTAGGGCAATGTCTTATCTCCGCCGATATCCAGTGTCCGCAAAGTAATCGGATGTCCTTTTGCCTTTTGCACAACCTGCCTATAGGCTTCAAATTGTGTTTCTTCCCCCGGAAGTTCCTTCCCTTCCATATAAAGAAATTCTGTACGGAACAAGCCGATGAAATCGTACCGGTCTGTCGGAACATCAAATTCCTGCGAGCCGATATTGATTCCTATCTTTATTTCTGTTCCGTCCTTCATAATTGCAGGTTTGTTTAAAAAATTTTTTTCTGCTTCTTTTTTGCGGAAAAAAGATGTCTGTTTTTCCCTGATATCGCAAATACATTCTTCTCCCGGTGTGACAAATATTTCTCCGGTCAAACCGTCCATGGCAAGCATAGTATCTGTAGGAATTTTTTCCGTAACATTCGGAACTCCCAGAATTGCAGGAATTCCGTAACTTCTTGCCAGGATTGCGGAATGTGAATTCACTCCGCCAACCTCCGTCAGGATTCCTTTGATATGTTTTCTGTCCATGGTGGCCGTATCACTGGGTAATAGGTCATGGGCTACCAGAATTACATCTTCCGAAAACGAAGACAGCTTAGACGTTTCCTGCCCCGACAGAATCCGGAGCAGCCGGTCTCTGACATCTCTAAGATCCGCCGCGCGCTCGGCAATCAACGGATCCTCCACACCGGCCAACAATTCTGCAAATTCTGTATACACCTTACTGACCGCGCTGTCCGGATTCATGTTTTCCTCACAGATTGTCTCCCGGATCTCATCAAGGATTTCTTCATCCTGAAGTAATTCCCGATGTGCACTGAAGATTTTTGCCTTATCCGGATCCTCTTTACACATACCGTTGTACAATGTCACCAGTTCACTGTCTGCCTTTTCACAGGATTCCCTGAATTCCCGATATTTTTCCTCTTCCTGACCCTTGGGAAAAAAATCCGGAGCCTTTGTCAGTGTACCGGGAATGTAGATATAAGATTTCGCATAAGCAATTCCCTCAGATACCGGATTTCCCTGTAATCTTTCTTCCATACACATTTACCGCCTTTATTCTCCAAATCCGCTTTCCACCAAGGCTGCAAGAGACGCTGCCGCCTGCTCTTCATCTGTGCCTTCCGCAGCAATCTCTATTTTGGTTCCCTGTCCGATTCCTTCCGCCAGAATCCGTACAACGGATTTTGCATTCACCGGTACTCCGTTTTCCCTGCAAATCGTAATCTTGCTTTCATATTTTTTGGCTTCCAGTACAAAATCAGAAGCCGGTCTGGCATGCAGTCCTGTCTTATTCACAATCTCAACCTGTTTTTTTGTCATAATTTATCCTCTTTTTTATTCGTGGAAAGTACGCTGGCTCCGTTCGTCCTGATGCACTCCCGATACCAGGCAAAGGAATCTTTTTTCTTTCGTTCCAAGGTTCCTTTTCCTTCATCGTCTTTGTCCACATAGATAAAGCCATAGCGTTTTTTCATTTCACCGGTGCTTGCACTGATCAAATCGATACATCCCCACGGAGTGTATCCCAGTAACTCCACACCATCATTTACTGCTTCCCACATCTGTCTGATATGTTCGCTTAAATAAGCAATCCGGTAATCATCATGAATCTGTCCGTCTTCTGTCACACGATCCACCGCTCCCAGTCCGTTCTCTACGACCATCAGCGGAATCTGATATCTGCCGTACAGTTCATTCAGGAGGTAACGTAATCCCTTAGGATCAATGATCCATCCCCATTCGCTTGCTTCCAGATAGGGATTCGGCACACCAAGCATCATATTCCCCGCCGTCTGTATCACTTTCGGATCTGCCGTGGCACAACGGGAACTGTAATAACTGAAGCTTAAGAAATCCACTTTTCCATTCTTCAATATTTCATCATCCCCGGCCTCTTTTCGGATCTGTACCCCATTTTCCCTAAAAAAGCGTTCCGCAAAATAAGGATATGCTCCTCTTACGCACACATCTCCGCACAACCAGTTGCTGCGTTCCATCTGTGCCTGTGCTTCCACTACATCTTCCGGACTACAAGTATATGGATATACACCGGCCGCAGACAGCATACATCCCACTTTATTTTCGGGATTGATCTCGTGTGCCATTTTTACTGCCTGTGCACCGGCCAGAAACTGATGATGCAATGCAGTAAATCTGCAACTCTTTTCTGCCGCGGTCTCGGGGGATCCCAGTCGTTTTCTCCCGAACAAGTCTTCTCCGTCCTCGGGTAAAATGCCCCCTGCAAGGAGCGTTCCGAAACGGCTGACCAGTGTATTCATTTCATTAAATGTCAGCCAGTAATGAACCAGATCCTGATACTCTCTGAATACCGTCTCACAATACCGCAGGAAAAATGCAATCGTCTGTCGGTTGGTCCAGCCGCCGTAATGTTCGCACAGATAATAAGGCATTTCATAATGAGACAAGGTAACTAACGGTTCTATTCCGTATTTTTTACAGGTTTCAAATACTTTCCTGTAATACGCAATCCCGGCACGATTGGGCGATATCTCATCACCTTTGGGAAAAATACGGGTCCATGCAATCGAAATCCGGAATACTTTAAATCCCATTTCCGCAAATAGTGCAATGTCCTCCTCATATCTGTGATAGAAATCTATAGCTTCGTGACTTGGATAGTTCTCCTCAGGGCGGATCTGTTCCGTGAATCGCCGCGGGGACGTTTTTGTCCCCGCAGTAATGTGATCCGCTACAGAATCTCCTTTCCCGTCCGCCTGCCAGGCACCTTCTGCCTGATTGGCTGCCACGGCACCGCCCCATAGAAATCCCGGTGGAAATATTTTCTGCTTTTCTTCCATTATTTTTCTTCCTTTGCCTGTGCTTCTTTTGCTACCAGTTCCTTTTCATATACTTTGAAGAACGGCCAATAGCATGCAAACGCTACCGCAAATGCAATCACCGGAATAAAGATATTGGTCCAGGACAAAGTCGTCAGATACTGTGCAAATCCAACCGGAAGGTTCGCCGTAATGGAAATGTAAGCCGGTTTGAAAAATCCTATCATATATCCAAAATAACAGATGATCATGGTAATTACAGGGTTCAGGATAAAGGGAATGCACATGATCGGATTATACATAATAGGATAACCGAAGATCACAGGCTCGTTAATATTAAACAGACCGGGCACGATTGCTGCCTTGCTGACTGCTTTCAGCTGTTCGGATTTCGAGAATAATCCCATCACGCAGAGCGCCAGTGTATTGCCGGTTCCGCCACAGCAATTGATAATACCGAATAACGCGATTGGCATAAATACAAGCTCCTGACCGGCCTCATGATTGGCATAGTTGGTTGCATAATACTGCATTAACGGTGCTGCGATTGCCGCATATACCGCCACTGTTCCATGTACACCCATTGTCCATAACAGACTGGCAATGATTACGATAATAATAATTCCGGGAACACTTGTCAGTGCTGCCAGCGGCATTCCCAGCAGACCGGTAATAAGTACCGGAAGCGCTGTCTGTGTCAATGCCACACAGCCATAACCCAATACCGTCCAGATAATCGCATTTACTACCAGAGGGATCAGAGAACGGAAGGTATCCTGCAGAAATTCCGGAACCGCATCCGGCATCTTGATAACCAGATGATGCTTTTCAAAAAAATGTGTCAATTGTACGCTGGTCAGCGCTACAATAATGGCTACAAACATACCCTTCGCATCAAGCGCCATGGTATCCATTCCGGTAAAAGTTCCGCCCGCTTCCCCGGCCAGATCTACTGTTTTGATCGGCGCGGCTGCAATCAAAAAGATCAGAATCGAATTCAGTCCTGCCATCAGCGCCTGCATTTTTAAAGACTTTGCATAAGAATAGGCAATGGTAAAAGCTACATACAGCGAAATAAATCCCATAGACACCTTATACGGCACCATAAGTGCACTATAGATTCCGGAACTCTGATCGATAATACCGATCGTCTGTAATATGACTGCCAGTAATTGGAATACCGCTCCCAACAATATTACACCCATTACCATCATCATACCGGAGGAAATCGCCTGTATTCCCTTATTTCCCACTACTTTTTCCCCTGCTTTTTTCACCCATTGCATGGGCTTGCTTTCATAAAAATTTGCCATACCTTTACTCCTTCCCTGTTGAAATACCTTCTTTTTACGTTTTGCAGACTTATTGATACAAGTCTTCCACCTGCTTCATAATATTGGCCACATTACCGATTGCATAATCATATGCCGGAATCACCGCAATAGGTTTTTGCGTATTTTGCTCGATCTCACCCTTTTTATAAGATACCTGCGGTCCCAACAGAATGACATCATAATTTTTGTACACATCTTCATATGCTGACATTCCCACTGCTTCGATCTTCAGAGAAATTCCCTGTTCCTCTGCATATTTTTCCATCTTACGCATCAGAATTCCGGTAGACATCCCACCTGCGCAGATCAATAATACTTTTCGTTCCATACGATTCCTCCTTGCTTTTCCCTACTTTTGATATAAAACGATCATTTCCCGGATCAAATCCAGTGCCAGTGCACTTCCCATCAGATGATCCTGCGCATGACACAATAAAATACTTACCTGCGTCACTTCTCCGGACGCATCCATTTTCAACAGTTCTCTGTGAGATTCATGTGCTGTTTGAAGACTCTCTTCTGCCTCCTTCAGAAGTTTCTCTGCGTCTTCGAAATTTCCTTTTTTCGCCTCCTGCAGTGCAGCGAAGGCATCTGATCTTGCCTGTCCGGAATTGGCTATGATCATCATCGCGATTTCTTCCAGCTTTTCCTGCATATTTTCTTCCATTTTGTAACCTCCTGTTCTTAGAGCTGATATATGATCGTCAGAATATTTGCTATCTCATCATCATTGATAATGACATGAAATGTCTTTTCCAACGGTTTTACTATTTTAAGCAGTTTTTTAAATTCCTTGTCATATTGAAGCAATATTGCTGCTTTTCTGGGATTTGTGGCAACTTCCTGTTTTGCAAGCAGCCTGTCAATACAACAGGAAATATGAATCAACAAGCCGGCTTCCGCATCCAAAGATAACTCCCTAAGCGCCGCATTGATTTCTTTCATAATATCCGGCAGTATTTTTCTCAGCTTTTCAATATCGGTGTGTGTCAGCTGTTCTCCCAGATATGCAAACATTGCATCATAATCTATCTTTGCTTTTGCCTCTTTTTCCAGTCGGAGCAATCTTGGAAGACTCTCTTTTCTGGCTCCGAATACTTCACTGATCGGCAGGAAGGGAATTGCAAACATTCCCGGATCATAGGTTCCCACAATGCACTGAACCACTCCCGTGGTCATCAGGTGTTTCAGGTTATCACGCAACAGTTCTTTGTCTGTAACCGACATCGGGATCACCTCTGTATCTTCCAACTGTCCATATTTTTCGATGTAACGTTTCAGTTCCTCTGCCCCGCCTTTCCCGGTGGTACAGAGCGTTACAATGTATTTTCTGTAACAGTCCAGACCATCTATACTCTCCACTGTGCTTTGCAATATCTTGTCGGGATCATTTTCTGTAAGGGTCCGCCTTGCAAGCTCAATTCCAAGTGTAGTTACCGGAACTCTGACCTGCCGGATTGGAATTTCCAGTTCATTTTCTATCTCCAGAAGCATTTCTCCCAAAAAACTACTATCATAGATGACCAGAATTCCCTTGCCCTGCTGCACTTTTTTCAGGAAATTTCTCAGTGTCCCATATACCTCTGCGGAGGCTCTCTCACTGGTAATTTCATAAGAAAAAATATTATCCAGCTTTGTCATGTTACTGACCGTCTGTGCTATGGAGGAAGCTATTCCCACACCGTAGAATGCAAATATCAATACCGGTCTTGCATTTTCCGTCTTTTCCTCATTTTGATAGCACAAAAACATTGTGAGAAGTAAGATTTCTTCCATAGACAATTCCACTGCGTATTCTGCTTTGATCTGTTCTGCAAGTTCTTCGCTTAGCAGATATTCTGCTCTGTGATATACCAGTATTTCTGCAATACTTTCTTTGTCCGGAGCACTTTTTTCTCTTTTTCCCGTAATCACTGCATTGAGATGAAGGCACAGCCCATATAGTACAGACGGAGAGAAATTACGTTTCAGCTGTTCCTTTGCCTTTTGCAAAAATGCTTCCACAATATTGATCAGCTTTTCTTCCACCAGGATTTCCAACTGTTTTTTATCCGTCACATCCTGTATCAGGGCTTTCCGATATTTATCAAAAGTCCTTTCTACCTCCATGCTCAGCAAAAGGTTGATCTCTTCCTCCTCTATTCCTGTCTCCTTTAATACTGCTGCCTTCCGGCTGATTCTGTCATATAGTGTTCCGTCTTCCGGCCTGCTGACCCGGATTTCTTTTCCGCTGAACGTGAATCTCTGTTCAAAATCGATCAACTCCTCTGCTTCTCTCCGGTACTTTAACATGCCTTTGCGCACATTATTGGAAAAATCGCTGATAAATAATGAAATATCTCCTGTTTTCCCATATTCTCTCACATAGGCATTGGCGCAGCCGATCTTGATATCTCCTTTGAGCTGATAATAATTTGCTTCACACTCATAGAAAAGCAGGCATGTCATCAAATCTCCTCTGACGATCAGCGGTCTCTGTATCCGCACAGCCTCTTTTGAAAAAAGGTGTTTTATCATTTCCATCCGTTCCCTCAGCGGCCGCTCCGACAATGTCGGTAACTGTAACTGTACTGAAAATTCTGCCAGGAACTCATCCGACAGCTGTTCTTTGTCTGTACAGCTTACCGCCACCGCATATTTTCTGGATGGTGACTGCAGATACTCCAGCACCCTTTTTCTGGCTCTCGGGCTTAAAAACTGAATATTATCGAAAAATACAAAGCCCTGCTCCGACTGTTTCCAGCTGTCATCCGACTCAGCACTGACTTCTCCGCCTGCTGCATAATCGTGGCAATCGATGTGAAGAAACGGAGCATTTTCCGGCAGAATCTTCTGTTCCACCGCAAAACGGTACATTCTTTGTGCCAAGCGGCTCTTACCGGTTCCACGGGCTCCCACCAATAACGTATTGAGACTTCGCTGTGGATAGAGTACTGCTGCCTTTGCCAGCTGAATGGTCTGCCTCAGACTTCCGTCCGCTCCGATCAAATCAGAAAAGCATTCTTCCAATGTGCTTTCTTCTCTTCCAACCTTATAGAGAACCGGTCTGCCGTTACATTTTTGTATCCTGCCTTCCTGTACCAGAAGATTCAGTATGCTGCTTACATTCGTTCGCTGTAGTTCCATGGCATCCGCTATGTATGCGGTGGATATTCCTCTGTCTGCCTTTTCATCTGCATGAAGTCTGATAAAGTCATATACCTTTTCTTTGTTTGATTTCATAGGGTGCATCTCCTTTTCAACGTTTGCATCTATGTGTATATCCAAAGAAAATTATACACTCTATACAATATGCAATCTATCATTTTCCGAATATTTCGTCAAAAGAAGTTGTGTATCTGTTTTTGTCATAAAAAATATATTTATTCATTGATTTTCATGATTTTTATTATGATTTTTTGGTACTTTTTTACAGAACCATAAAAAGAATCCGAATGAAGGATCATTCGGATTCTTTTTAGTGTATATGATTTTATTTTGTTTTTCAGAAGTGTATAAGTTTTTTGTTATGGTGTTGTGAATTCTATCGGCTGCGCATCTTTTCCATACGCATCCCATGCCTGCAGATACTCCTCCGCAGTACTTTCCACACTCTGTCCCCGGCTGTCCAGACGATAATAGGTTTCATTGCCGTTCCCGTCAAAGTTTTCTGTATTGGAACCGGTCAGTACCAGCTGTCCGGTCGCAGTATCAAGGTTGTACACTTCGATGCTGTGTCCGGAGGTCACGTAGAACCCAGACATTCCGACGCAGATCGGATATGCGGTTCCCTCACTTAGGAGCTCGCCGATCTGCACCGGTGTTCCATCCTCTCCGACGCCGTAGACATCACAGTACATGGCATAGGTATGCTCTCCGTCCTGATAAATCCCGTCCGACAATAACAACAGAGTCGTATCACCAAGCTTTACCTGCGCATACGCTGCATCTCCCTTTCCTGTTACAAAACCGGCGGTTGCACCGTCCTGCATATTCATCCATGTAGTAGTATTACCATTCTGCATTGGGATCCAGCCGGCAGGATTCTCCGCTGCCTGTTTCTCCTGCTCTGCCGCACTTGCTTCCTTCACCGCCTCTGCCCGTTCTCTCTGTTTATCCAGCGCCTCCTGCAATGCGGCGTCCGTCTCCTGTTGTGCATTGACTTCGTCTGCGCTTGCGACATTCCCGGCATCCACACCGTTTTCGCTCTTTCCGGTCTCATTCGTCAGCAGGATTGTGGTTGTCGTCCCCTGCTTTGGATTCGTCAGAAAACATACCGCTACGATCACACAGACCGCCACCGCGGCAAGCACCACCCAAAAGGTCGGCTTCTTATAATTCAATATCTCTTTCACTCTCTTTTTCACCCCAACTTCTCCAAAGGCCAACGGGCATACCGTCACCAGCCGCCTTTGCATACTACAGGAAAGCAGTGCATAGGAATAGTCTTTTCGCTCCTGAGGATTCAGCTTCTTCACTGCGCTCTCATCGCATGCCAGTTCCAGATCGCTGCAGAACAGGATGTACGCTGCCCAGACAAAAGGATTGAACCAATGAATCGCTAAGATCAGAAATCCAAGCGGCTTCCACCACTGGTCGCCCCGTTTCAGATGCGCCTGCTCATGAGCGATGACGTAAGGGTACTGCGCTTCATCCATACTGGAGGACAGATAGATCTTCGGCTTATGCAGTCCCAGGATAAAAGGAGATTTTACCTCATCACAGATCCACAGGTTCTCCCGCAGCCACATAGCTTCCGCTACCTGCCTCCGCACCCTGACGTAACTGTATACCGCATAGCCTGCAAAAAGAATCACACCTGCCAGCCAGAGAATCGAGAATGCAGATAATAGCCGTTCCGGTATTCTCCATACTCCTGCTCCAAATGCTCCGATGCCACTTCCGGTAATTCCGAAAGCTCCGCCCATGCCGGATCCGGCTGCGCCCATGCTGCCGTCTAAAGCTGCCTGGGAAATATTGTCGGAAAAATTAGTTCCGTTTTGCAGCGTATCAGCCCGGAACGCATTCCCTGCCGGACTGCCTATCATATTTCCGTACAAATAGCCCGACAATATCGGCAGCTTCGGCATCAGACTGAACCGGCTCTCCGGCACAAAAGGGCACACCAGCCGCAGTCCCACAAGCCCCCACAGCACAAGATTCACCCACTTCGGTGCCCGTTTCAGCAAAAGTCTGAACACCATTACGATAGGGATCATCCATGCCGCGACAATACTCATCTGTAATACATCTGAAAATATGCGGCTCATCCTTTTCCCCCTTCTGCCTCATCGATCATCTTACGGATCTTCGCAGCTTCTTCCGCGGTCAGCGCACGATCTTTCGTAAATGCGGCAAGGAACGCAGGCAATGACCCCTCAAAGGTGTCTTCCACAAACTGTCTGCTCTGCATCGCATAGAACTCATCCCTGGAGATCAGGGAAGTCACCGTTCCGTTGTCATTGCGAAACAGCCCCTTATCGCACAGTCTGCGCAGCACATTATGCGCCGTGGTGCGCTTCCAGTGAAATGCTTCCTCCGTCAGCTTCACCAGCTCCGAAGAAGACACCGGTTCGTGCTCCCAGATGATATCTGCATACCGCGCCTCGACCACACCTAACTGAATCTCTGCCATGTTGTTTCCTCCTACTACAGTTTTCCTGATGACATCAATTTTGATATTTCACGTTTACTTTTGCAAAAGTATAGAGACCACATGTTGTGGTCTAACTACAGACTACAGCATGTGGTCTCTATTGTCAAGTATCTTTTCTATTGCAAATGATATGTCTGTGGCCATCCTGCCCGTTTTCCGCACTCGATCTCCCGGCCGATCCTTTCAAAGATATATTGGTTTTTGTGCTCCAGATCGATCAGCTGCAGCAGTTCCTCATCCGTCAGCTCACGCTCCGGCTCATAGAACATCGCATCACTGATGCAATAGGCAAGCTCCTGTCCATCGTATTCTTCCGGATCAGTTATGACCTTAATGGGTGACTCTGTATAGGCATTTTCCACTTCATACTTTTCCGTCCATTGCTCATAGCGGCTCTGTTCCTCTGCTGTCAGGTTACGACTGTCTGTTCCCCATACATCTACTGGTGCAGAAGCCAGTAAGGCATATAATTCATCAATCTCCGCATCCGTCATCTGTTCATATCTGTCAAAATAGGAAACCTCGGAATACTTCTGCTGCCATAGTTTTTCCCGAAGGCTGTAGTCCAGCTTATGCAGATACTCTATAATCTCCAGCCACTCTTCCTCTGTGAGCACAGTATCCGGCAGATAGATCAGACAACCGTATTCTTCTCCGGGAGTACTTCGGACTGCCACACCAGTGCCGGAATAGTTCTCGTCTTCGGCTAGTTCCCGGATCTGTCCCGCCGGATATTTGCCGTCCGCTTCGTATTCTCTTGTCAGCTGCTCATAAATGCTCCGTTCTCTCGCTGTCAACTCTCTACTGAATTCTGCTGTGACATTGCCCTGCTCCGCTACCATCTCCAAATGCCCCAACTCCTCGGTACCAATGTCTGTCATGCGCTCCGCCATGTACCTACGGTAACCAACGATTCCGACGGCAGCGGCAGAGACAGCTGTGGCGGAAAGTATTACTACCGCCAACAGGATGCCTGCTACCCGGGGAAAGCTTTTGACTCTCCTGCCTGCAGGACTCTCCTGCGCTGCCTGTTGTCTGATCTGTGCATAGGCTGCATCTGCCCTATCCAGTACGATCTGTGGAAGTTCTATCTCTATTTCATTCATCGGTCTCATTTTCTTCCGCCTCCTTCCTCTGTCTCCGCATAATATCTCGCCAACTGCTCCCGCCCTCTGGCGAGCCTTGTGCGCACCGTACTGTCGGGCAGCTGCAGTAATTTTCCGATCTCTGCTGTCCGCAGTCCTTCCGCATAGAACAGTACTACGATCAGGCGATATTTTTCATCCAGTCCCCACAGGGCTTCCTTCCATTCCAAATTTGCCTCTGCCTCCACTGTATCCTTCGCTGCCTGTTCCGGCAGTTCTTCCACACAGATCATCCGTCTCCCTGAGCGCAGGATATCCTTGCATTTATTGATCAGAATACGGATCATCCAGGTCTTGAAATATCGGTTTTTCTGTAATGTATCTATTTTCTCCCAAACGGTGAGAATCGTCTCCTGTATGGCATCCGCAATATCCGCATCCTGCAGTAGGATCGCGCTGGCTGTCCGGTACATGTCCTTCTCATGAAGCTGCATCAGCTCCGTGAAAGCATCTGGATCCCGTTTTTTTGCCCTGCGCACCAATTGTTCTATCTCTCCCATGTGCCTCGTCCTTTCTTCCTCATAAGTATACGTCTTATGACTATTAGACGGAAGAGTCTGTGAAAATGTCCCAGGGATAAATAACAAAATCTAATTTTTACCTTAGAAAAAACTTTTCAGCCTATTCCGGGTCAAAGTTTTATTTTGCTATATATAGTCCGTTTAATTTTCTTTTTATTCCTCTGACTACTAAATATGGTATTGTGCACTTTTTTGTTGTGGAATTGTATACGAAATATTAGAATTGAAACGCACTACTCTGCATGATACACTTCTTGAGAAGCAACCGTGTTGCAAGGTGGTAGCCTCCCGGCTTATTTTTCTAACTAAGAAGGGAGGGCGCACGAAGTCCGGGGGACTTCGGCCTTGCGCGGACCGAAGCGGAGCGGAGAAGGTGCTAATGGATATGTATGAAGTATTAAACCTGTTGTTTTTAGGTGGTACATTTCTCATTGCGCTGCTTGCCTACATAGACAGTAGGGTAAACAAGCGAAAATAAATAAACCTACCTTGTCACTTGGCCAGTACAGGTAGGTTTACTAAACAATTACCGGGAGGCTAACCACTTGTGGGCGGTTGCTTCTCTTTATGCTTCGATTATAATATCTTTCTTACTTTCTTTCAAGTATTAGTTTTAAAAAGTTCGGGTAAATTTACTGTAGGAAATTAATAGACAGAGCAT
>UMCK01014665.1_pt1 | contig 44637 bp, 39 predicted proteins | sample 1964121 | NCBI WGS metagenome assembly UMCK01 (sample SAMEA4835957, study PRJEB28245) | human gut metagenome | biome: gut microbiome; material: fecal sample | place: Denmark | collected 2008 | reverse complement strand
GCTCGCCGATGCCTCGCTCGACGATATCCGATTCCCCGTGCGCCACAACCCGCGCATGGCGTTGCCGGGCAAGCAAATCACGCAGATGGCTTACGCAAAAGCCGGTGTGGTGACTGCCGAGATGGAGTATGTGGCTATACGCGAGAACCTTAACAACAAGCAACTGGGAATCGAAACCTACATCACTCCGGAGTTCGTGCGTCAGGAAGTGGCGGCGGGACGGGCTATTATCCCTGCCAACATCAACCACCCGGAGGCTGAACCGATGATCATCGGAAAGGCGTTCAGCGTGAAGCTGAACACAAACATCGGCAACTCCGCGCTCTCTTCGGGAATCAAGGAGGAGGTCGACAAGGCGATATGGAGCTGCTATTGGGGCGGCGACACGCTGATGGACCTCTCGACAGGAAAACACATCCACGAAACGCGTGAATGGATTGTGCGCAACTGCCCCGTGCCGATGGGAACGGTGCCCATCTATCAGGCGCTTGAGAAGGTGAACGGAAACGTGGCGAAGCTGACGTGGGAAATCTACCGCGACACGCTCGTGGAGCAATGCGAGCAGGGCGTGGACTACTTCACAATCCATGCCGGTGTGCTGCGCGAGCATGCCAAACTCGTGGGCAGCCGTCTGACGGGATGCGTGTCGCGCGGAGGAAGCATCATGACGGAATGGTGCGTAATCCACAACGAGGAGAGCTTCCTCTACACCCACTTCGACGAAATCTGCGACCTCGTGGCGAAATACGACGTGGCGCTGTCGCTCGGCGACGGTATGCGCCCTGGCTCTATCCACGACGCCAACGACCGCGCGCAGTTTCTCGAGCTTGACGTGCTCGGCGAACTGACAGAAAAGGCGTGGAAACACAACGTGCAGGTGATAATCGAAGGCCCGGGACACGTGCCGATGCAGAAAATCAAGGAGAATATGGACAAACAGGTGGAGGCTTGCCACGGTGCGCCGTTCTACACCCTCGGCCCGCTCACAACCGACATCGCGCCTGCCTACGACCACATAACATCGGCAATCGGTGCCGCTCAGATTGCATGGCTCGGAACGGCGATGATTTGCTACGTCACACCGAAGGAACACCTCGCACTCCCAGACAGGGAAGACGTGCGCAACGGAGTGATTGCCTACAAAATCGCTGCCCACGCCGCCGACTTGGCAAAAGGACTGCCGGGTGCCGACGTGCGCGACAACGCCATGAGCAAGGCGCGTTTCGAATTCAGATGGAAAGACCAGTTCAATCTGTCGCTCGACCCCGCCCGCGCAAAGCAGTACTACGTGGAGAGCCGCGGCACGGACGACAAATTCTGCACTATGTGCGGACCTAACTTCTGCGCAATGCGCATAACGCAAAAAATATCAGACGAAATTTGTAAAGATTGATAAATGTTTTCAGACGTATTAGAGAAAATAAGTTGGGACGAGACAACCCAAAAAATTGCCTCTAAGACAGACGCCGACGTGGTGAGGGCGCTCGCTAAGGAGCGCCTCGACGTCGACGACTTCATGGCGCTCATCTCGCCGGCTGCCGTGCCGCATCTCGAGGAAATGGCGCGCCTGTCGCAGAAATACACGCAGGAACGATTCGGAAAAACCATCAGCATGTACATCCCGCTCTACCTGAGCAACGCTTGCACTAACTTCTGCGTATACTGCGGTTTCAACCACAACAACCCGTTCACGCGCACCACTCTCAACGACGCGCAGATTCTCGAGGAATGCAAGGCGATACGAAAGCTCGGCCCGTTTGAAAACCTGCTTATCGTGACAGGGGAGGCGCCGGCGGTTGCCGGAGTCGACTATCTGGAGAACGCGCTCCACATAGCCCGCCCGTTCTTCAACAACCTCTCAATCGAAGTGCAGCCGCTGAAGGCCGACGACTACTACCGGCTCACGAAGTCGGGACTCAACGGTGTGGTATGCTTCCAGGAAACCTACCACAAGGCGCGCTACAACGTGTACCATCCAAAGGGCATGAAGTCTATCTTCGAATGGAGGCTCAACGGCTACGACCGTATGGGACAGGCGGGTGTGCATAAAATCGGAATGGGGGTGCTCATAGGCCTTGAGGACTGGCGCACCGACGTGACAATGATGGCCCACCACCTGCGCTACCTGCAGAAGCACTACTGGCAGACGCGCTACTCCGTCAACTTCCCGCGAATGCGCCCGTCGGAAAGCGGATTCCAGCCAAACGTGACGATGACCGACAAGGAGCTGGCGCAGCTCACGTTTGCATTCCGAATCTTCGACCACGACGTCGACATCTCATACTCTACGCGCGAGAACCCGCAGTTCCGCGCAAACATGATGAAGCTCGGTGTCACATCGATGAGTGCCGGAAGCAAGACCGACCCGGGAGGCTACGCCGCAGAGCCCGACTCGCTCGAGCAGTTCCACGTCAGCGACGAGCGCTCGCCGAAAGCCGTCACCAGCGAAATCCGCGCCCTCGGCTACGAGCCCGTGTGGAAAGACTGGGACAAAATCTTCGACTGACACAAGCGTCAAGCGCACAAAAAAAAGCATCCTGACCGATTTGGTCAGGATGCTTTCTTATTTATAAGGGGAAAAGGCTTACATCATGCCGCCCATTCCACCCATGCCGCCGGCAGGCATTGCCGGAGCCGGATTTTCTTCTTTCTTCTCGGCGATTACGCATTCTGTTGTCAGGAACATACCTGCAATCGACGCTGCGTTCTCAAGAGCCACACGCGTCACCTTAGCCGGGTCGATGACTCCGCTCTCGAAGAAGTTCTCATATTTGCCGCTGCGTGCGTTGTAGCCATAGTCGCCCTTGCCGTCCTTGACGTTTTGAACGATGATGGCGCCTTCCAAACCTGCGTTGGCAACAATCTGGCGCAACGGCTCCTCGATGGCACGTTTCACAATCTGGATACCTGTGTTCTCATCGTCGTTGTCGCCGTGGAAGTTCTCAAGAGCCGCAACGCAGCGCATATATGCCACACCACCGCCAGGAACGATGCCTTCAGCCACAGCCGCGCGTGTTGCGCTCAACGCGTCGTCTACGCGGTCTTTCTTCTCCTTCATCTCAACCTCTGATGGCGCGCCGACGTAGAGCACTGCCACGCCGCCTGCCAACTTGGCAAGACGCTCCTGAAGTTTCTCGCGGTCGTAGTCGCTTGTGGTCTTCTCAATCTGAGCCTTGATCTGTGCCACACGCTCGGCGATAAGCTCCTTGTCGCCGTTGCCGTTGACGATAGTGGTGTTCTCCTTGTCGACAGTCACCTTCTCAGCCGAGCCGAGCTCGTCTACAGTAGCCATGTCGAGCTTCAAGCCCTTGTCCTCAGAGATTACAACGCCGTGGGTAAGGATTGCGATGTCTTCGAGCATCTCTTTGCGGCGGTCGCCGAAGCCCGGAGCCTTCACTGCGCAAATCTTCAGAGAGCCGCGCAGACGGTTGACAACCAATGTTGCCAATGCCTCGCTGTCTACGTCCTCTGCGATGATGAGCAGCGGACGTCCGCTCTGTGCCACTGCCTCGAGCACTGGGAGCATATCTTTCAACGCGCTGATTTTCTTGTCATAGAGCAGGATGTATGGGTTGTCCATCTCACACTCCATCTTCTCGGTGTTGGTCACGAAGTAAGGAGAGATATAACCGCGGTCGAACTGCATGCCTTCAACAACCTTCACTGTCGTGTCGGTGCCTTTAGCCTCCTCGATGGTGATCACGCCCTCTTTCTTTACCTTGCCCATAGCGTCGGCGATGAGCTTGCCGATTTCAGCGTCGTTGTTGGCTGAAACGCGAGCCACATTCTCAATCTTCGCCAAATCGTCGTCAACTTCTTGAGCCTGAGCCTTGATGCCTTCAACAACCTTGGCTACAGCCTTGTCGATGCCGCGCTTGAGGTCGATTGGGTTTGCGCCTGCGGCAACGTTCTTCAAGCCGACGTTGATGATAGCCTGTGCGAGCACGGTAGCGGTTGTTGTGCCGTCGCCTGCGTCATCGCCGGTCTTCGATGCAACCTCCTTTACAAGCTGTGCGCCCATGTTCTGGAACTCATCTTCAAGCTCCACTGCCTTTGCAACGGTCACACCGTCCTTTGTGATGTGGGGTGCGCCAAACTTCTTGTCGACAATCACGTTGCGGCCTTTCGGACCGAGTGTAACCTTTACGGCGTTTGCCAATTCGTCAACGCCTTTCTTCAGCTCTTCGCGAGCCTTGATATCGAATTTGATTTCTTTAGCCATGATTTTTTCGTTTTTTTGATTGTTGATAAATTGATTATCCGAGGATTGCCAAAATGTCACTCTGGCGCATCACCAGATACTTCTTGCCGTCGTATTCCAGCTCAGTGCCGGCATACTTGCCGTAAAGCACCGTGTCGCCTTCTTTTACAACCATTTCTTCATCCTTTGTGCCATTGCCTGTAGCTACTACTTTGCCCTGCAACGGTTTTTCTTTTGCTGTGTCGGGGATGATGATTCCGCCGATTGTCTTTTCTTCTGCGGCTGCCGGCTCGATGAGAACTCTGTCAGCCAAAGGTTTAATTGCCATAATCAATATCTTTTTATTTTTTGTTCCTTTTTTGCGCCGCTTTGGTCTGCGCCTTTGCGACATCAGTTTCCTTGCATATCCCGTGCCAATCCGACAACGCTGACAATTTGTCACCCTATATAATGCATGCGGACAATAAAATTTTTATATAAACTTTTGGCAGATTGTAAACTTTGTGCTTATTTAGCACCCGTAAACTAAACTCGCAGACAATGACCAAAGAGAAATTTCATATTGAGTATGACATGCGCAACACTCCAGTGGCGATGCTGTGGTCGTATATATCTACTGCATACGGACTTAAGGAATGGTTTGCCGACAACGCAAGGCAGACGGGAAAGGAAGTGGTGCTGGATTGGAACGGTGTGGAGCAGACGGTGCAGATTGTTGCCATACGCACTGACAAATTCGTGCGCTACCATTGGACGGAGGAGAACGACAAATCATACTTCGAGCTGAGAATCTCGCAGTCGGAGCTGACCGACGGGACGATGCTCACGGTGACCGACTTTGCCGAGCCCGACGATGTGGAGGAGGCGAAGGACCTTTGGAACTATCAGATTGAAACCCTGCAGCGCATCCTCGGATGCGTGTGACGGAAGATTGACAAAAAAGCAGCGGCATCCTTGACGGGTGCCGCTGCCGCGTTTATTGTCGTGAGCCGGCGATTGCCGCCTCGGCTTGCGCCAGCTTCTCGGGCGAGCCGATGTCAAACCAGCGGTATGCCGTGTCGGGGATGTAGCCCATTATTTTCAGACGGCGGCACATGTCGACATAGAACGGCGTAATCGAGAATTTATGCGCGTCGGTGTAGCCGGCAAGGGCGTCAAACACCGTCGGCGAAATCACATGCACTCCTCCGAAAGCCAGTTGGAGCTGACAGGCAGAGGGCACAAACCCTTCCGGACGCGTCTCGCCGGTGGTGACGTTCTCCCAGCCCTGCAGACGCCGGCTGGAGTCAAACACGAAGTAGCGCGACGTGGTGCGCTCGGCTACGAGCACCGAGGCATCAGCGGAATGGTGGAGGTGATAGTTGTAGAAGTCGGCAAGATTGAGGTCGGTCATGATGTCGGCGTTATGCACGAGGAACGGCTCGCCGTCGTCGAGCAGAGGGCGCGCCTTCAAGATGCCTCCACCGGTGTCGAGCAGCTCGCCGCGCTCGTCGCTCACCTGGATGTTGACCCCGAAGTTGCCGTTGTCGCGCAGAAAGTCGACAATCTGCTGCCCGAAGTGATGGATGTTGACCACAATGTCGGTGAAGCCGTATGAAATCAGATGGCGTATCACGTGCTCGAGCATCGGCCGTCCTGCCACCTCGACAAGTGCCTTCGGGCGGTTGTCGGTCAGCGGGCGCAGACGCGTGCCGAGGCCGGCTGCGAAAATCAGTGCTTTCATCCTCTTATCCTTAGAAAATTTTTGCGTTGAACGTCTGCTCGATGTTCTGCTCGCGGTGCACGAGCTCCACCTTGACGTTGAATTTCTTGTTGATATGCTCTGCCATGTGCTGCGCGCTGTAGACCGAACGGTGCTGTCCGCCGGTGCATCCGAAGCAAACCATCAGATTCGTGAATCCGCGCTCCTTGTAGCGTTTCACCGTGGCGTCGACAAGGGCATAGGCGTGGTCGAGAAACTCGAGTATCTCGCCGTCGTCCTCAAGAAACTTTATCACCTGGTCGTCGAGGCCTGTAAACGGCTTGTAGCGCTCATACTTGCCGGGGTTGTTGACGGCGCGGCAGTCAAACACGTAGCCGCCGCCGTTGCCCGACGGGTCGTTGGGAATGCCTTTCTTGTAGGCGAAACTCATCACGCGCACCGTGAGCGTGTGCTTCTGCAGGTCGTCGGTAAACTGCTTCAGGCCAACAAGCTCTTTGAGCACCTTGCAGAGGTAGGGATACTCCGGATAGGGGTTGGCAAGAAGATGCCGGAGATTGGCGATGGCAAACGGAACGCTCTGGATGAAGTGGGGCTTCTTCTCGAAATAGCCGCGGAATCCGTAGGCGCCGAGCACCTGAAGCGTGCGGAACAGCACGAAGTGGCGCAGCTGGGCGTAGAAATAGTCGCGGTCTACGGGAGTGTATTTGCGCAGGGCGTCGATATATTCCTCCAGCAGCTCGCCGCGGAGGCTGTCGGGAAGGTTGGCCTTGGCCTGCCATAGAAACGATGCCACATCGTAGAACACCGGTCCCTTGCGGCCGCCCTGAAAGTCGATAAACCACGGCTTGCCGTCCTTGATCATCACGTTGCGCGACTGGAAGTCGCGATACATGAACGTTGCCGAGGAGCTGCGCAGCAACACGTCGGCAAGGCGTTGGAAGTCGTCTTCGAGAAGGTCTTCCTGAAACTCCATGCCGGTGGCTTTGAGAAAGCAGTATTTGAAATAGTTCAAGTCCCACATTATCGAGCGGGCGTTGAACTCCGACGAGGGGTAGCATTTCGAGAAGTCAAGACCGTCGGCGCCGGCAAACTGAATGTCGGGAAGCTGGCGGATAGTCTTCGACAGTAGGGCTTTCTCCTCCTCGCTGAACACTGTGGTCTTGCGCCCTTTCTCGATGGCGTTGAAAAGCAGCGTGTCGCCAAGGTCCTGCTGCACGTATGCCATTCGGTCGTCGCTGTGGGCATAAACCTCCGGAACGGGCAGATTCTTCGACGCGAAATGCTTCGCCATGTAGAGAAACGCCTCGTTCTCTTCGATGCATGTGCCTATCACGCCTATCATCGTGCGCTCGCCCGTGAGGCGGAAATAGCGGCGGTTGGAACCCGACGACGGAAGTTCGGTGATTCCGGCTGGCTCTACGCCTGTCACTTGCTTGTATAAATCGCTTAAGACTGTCTTGTTTGTCATAGTTCTCTGTTGTCGATTGAATTCTGTAAAGGTAGTCAAAAAACGGCAGACTATACCAATTTTTTCTCAATGAAATATTTCCACAGGGGAGCCACCATCATCGCCTGCTTGATTTCGTCGTGGTCGAGAAGCCAGCGCACCTCGTCGGCGCTGAGAAGATGCACGCTGATGTCCTCCGACGTCTCAAGATGCTGGCTGCCTACGCGCTCCACGCCTTCTGCCACGTAGCAGTGGGTCCAGTTGGTGGTGGTGCTGGGATTGCCCGAAATCACCGAGATCTTGCGCCATTCGCCGCCGCCGAATCCCGTCTCCTCATAAAGCTCGCGCTTGGCTGCCGTCAGTGGGTCCTCGCCGGGGTCTACGCAGCCTGCCACAAGCTCATAGCGTGTCTGGTCGATGCCGTGGCGGTACTGGCGTATCATCACAAACTCCCCGTCGGCGGTCACTGCGATGATGTTGACCCAGTCGGGATATTCAAGCACATAAAATTCGGGTATCTCGGTGCCGTTGGGCAGACGCACCACGTCGCGGCGTGCCGTCAGCCACGGACGACGGAACAGATATTCGCTGCTCACAAGTTCCCATTTCCTTTCGTTAATGTCTGTTTTCAGCATATTGTTGTGTCCTTTTTTTTATGTCAATGTTTCTTAACGCCGCTGTAGATAATCGTGTTCGACTCCAGCATGCGGTCTTCGATATACTGCCGGTGGGGCGAAATCTGCCCCGTCAGGTATTTCTCCATCATCAGTCCGCCGATAGGCACTCCGAAGGTGGCGCCGAAGCCGGCATTCTCCACATAGACGCAGATGGCTATCTTGGGATTGTTCATCGGGGCAAAGCCCATAAACGCCGAGTGGTCGCGTCCGTGGGGGTTCTGCGCCGTGCCCGTCTTGCCACACACCTCGATGTCGCCGAACTGCGCCTGGCGGCACGTGCCGCCCACCACTGCCATGCGCATGCCCTCGGCAATGTCCTGATAGTAGTTTTTGTTGATGTGCGGAGTGTGGCGTGTGGTGTACTGCGCGGGCAGCTTGGTGCCGCTGATGCGTCTCACAACGTGGGGCGTGTAGTACCAGCCGCGGTTGGCTATCGTTGCCGACAGGTTGGCTATCTGAAGCGGAGTGGCGAGTATCTCGCCCTGTCCGATTGCCACCGAGATGACAGTGTTGGCGCTCCAGCGGTTCTCGCCGTACACTTTGTTGTAGAACTTGCTGTTGGGGATGAATCCGCGGCTCTCGCCCGGAAGGTCGACGCCGAGTTTGTAGCCGAAGCCCATTTCCACAAGGTAGTTCTTCCAAATCTCGAACGCCTTGGCGGGGGTGCCGTATTTCGAACGCTTGTCGATCATCGTCTTGAAGCCCCAGCAGAAATATGCGTTGCACGACGTGCGGATGGCGGGCTTCAGCGAGATGGGCGACTCGTGGCCGTGGCAGCCCACTTTCAGACGCCCGTTGATGTAGCCGCGATGGCAGGGAAACATCGTGCCGAGACCAACCATGCCTTCCTGCAGGAATATCAGTCCCTGGGTGGGCTTAAACTGGGAGCCGGGAGGGTAGGCTGCCATTATGGCGCGGTCAAACAGCGGCTTGTAGCGGTTGTTGACAAGCTCGCGGTAGTTCTTGCCGCGGTCGCGCCCGATGAGCAGTGAGGGGTCGTAGCCGGGACTCGACACGAGGGCGAGAATCTCGCCCGTTGCCGGCTCGATGGCAACGATTGCACCTATTTTGCCCTGCATCAGCTTCTCGCCATACTCCTGAAGGTTGTAGTCGATGCTGAGTGTCAGGTCTTTGCCCGACACGGGAGCCACGTCCCTCGCTCCGTTCTCAAAGCGTCCCTGGATGCGTCCGTGGGCGTCGCGGATAAGTATTTCCTGCCCCTTCTTGCCGCGCAGATACGTCTCGTAGCTCTTCTCGATGCCGAGGTCGCCGGTGTAGTCGCCGGCGCGGTAGTAGGGGTCGTTGTCGATATCGTTCTGGTTCACCTCGCGGATGTTGCCGAGGATGTTGGCGCCGCTGGTGCTGTTGTATTTGCGGAGTGTCTTTTTCTGAATGAAGAATCCCGGGAAGCGGTAGAGCTTCTCCTGAAGGCGGCCATAGTCCTCGAGCGACAGATGGCGGATAAGCACCTGCTGGGTAAACGAGGAGTAGCCGGGGTTGCGCCGAGTGTCGCGCATCTCCTCAAACTTCTTGCGAAGCTCGGGAAGCGTGATTTGCAGCGTGCTGCACAGGTCGAGCGAGTCGAGGTCGTGTATCTCCTTGGGGATGACCATGACGTCGTATGCCGGCTGGTTGAACACGATGAGACGCCCCTTGCGGTCGTAGATCATACCGCGCGAGGGATAGATGGTCTTGCGCAGAAAGGCGTTGGAGTCGGCGTTTTTCTTGAATGTCTCGTCGGCCACCTGTAGATTGAACAGGCGCACAATGTAAAGCACCGAAATGACAATTATCAGTCCGGCGATGACAAATCGGCGTTTCTCCAGTTCGTACTCTCTCATTTCTTGGCGTTGACAAGCGCGTCGATGCCGAGCAGAATGACGAATGTCAGTGCGGTGCATCCTACAACGCGGTACAAAGATAGCAGAAAATCATGAAGCGTGAAAGCCTCGATGAAGGTCACCGAAAGACAGTAGACAAACGTCATCGTCAGCAGATACTTGATGTAGGCGCCAGGTCCGAGGGTCTTCGCCGAAGGCACGGGGTCAGCAATCTCGTCGTCGTGGGTCACGTAGAGTTTCACAACCGTCTCGCGGACTGCGCCGAGAATGGTGCATGCAAGGGCATTCATGCCGGCGGTGTCGCCGAAGATGTCGATAATCAGACCGGCAAGGAAGCCGATAATCATCACCCAGTTGCGGTGGAGCGTGAGCGGAAGGCGCACGATGACGTAGATAAACACAAACGGAGTGGCGAAATTGAGGATGCTGATGTTGTTGCACACGAGCACCTGCACGATGGCAAGCAGCACAAACAACGCCAGTGTCTGGAAGATGCTTTTATTCATTGCCGGTTCCTCCTTCCTGTTCAAGTCGCTTCAGCTCGCCTGCCATCTTGCTCTTGATGGCGCGCACGGTGCCGAGGCGGGTGAAGTCGGTGGTGAGACGTATCTTCAAAGAGAAGAAATTATTGTCGGTGGCCTGCTGGTTGCTCTCTATCACGCCGACGATAAGACCCGGCGGAAACACCGCCGAGTAGCCGCTCGTGACGATGGTGTCGCCGCGGTGGAACTTCACGTGCTTCGGCATCTCCTCGAGCGTGGCGTGGTAGGGGTCGGTGCCGTGCCACACCAGACTGCCGAAATAGTCGGTGTTCTTCACCTTGCACGACAGACGCATGTCGGAGTTGAGAAGCGACAGCACGCGCGAGGCATGGTCGCTGACGTTGCTCACGATGCCAACCACTCCGTTCTGGTCAACGACGCCCATCTCGGGGGCGATGCCGTCGAGGCGGCCCTTGTCGATGGTGATGAAATTCTTCGGGTGGGTGACGCTGTTGTTGATCACGTTGGCAAAGTGATATTCGTAGTTTTGTGCCACGGAGTCGGGTAGGGCGATGCCGCTGGGCTGCAGCAGCGTCTTGTATTCGCCGATTTGGCGTTTCAGGTTGATCACCTCCATCTCAAGCGTGGCGTTGCGCTCCTGAAGGTCGGAGTTGATTGAACGCAGGTTGAAGTATGATGTGACCTCGCCGGCGCCCTTGTAGACTACGGCCGACGCCCGGTTGGCGGATGTCAGAAACACATGCTGCTGGTATGGGTTCTTCTGAAACAGCATCCAGCAGCTTGCCACAACAAGCAGCACAAACACAATCCACGACGAATGTCGCACAAAAAAACTAATAATATTATTCACAGTCAGTCGGTTGCGGTGAATTCACCAGTTTGCGGTCAATATACCTTGTTTATACATACAAGAAGGCGCAAACAAAATGGTTGACGCCTTCTTGGTGAATTTTTATGCCGATGGGTGAACGCTATCGGATGAGAAACGAGAACTTGTCGCGGTTCTTCAACGCGATGCCTGTGCCCTTCGCCACTGCGTGCAGAGGATCGTCGGCTACAATGAATTTGATGCCGATTTTCTCCGACAGACGCTTGTCGAGACCTCGGAGAAGCGCGCCGCCGCCCGAGATATAGATGCCGTTTCTGACAATGTCGGCATAAAGTTCGGGTGGTGTGCTCTCCAATGCGCTCAGAATAGCTGCCTCGATTTTGAGTATCGATTTCTCGATGCAGTGGGAGATTTCCTGATACGACACCGGCACTTCCATCGGAAGGGCGGTCATCTGGTTCGGACCGTGCACGATGTAGTCTTCCGGCGGGTTGTCCATCTCGGTGAGCGTCGAGCCAACGTTGATTTTTATCAGCTCGGCCATGCGCTCGCCAACCTTCATGCTGTGCGCGCGGCGCATGTGCTCCTGGATGTCCTCGGTAAGCACGTCGCCTGCCACACGGATGCTCTTGTTGGTGACGATGCCGCCAAGAGAGATTACCGCAATCTCAGTTGTGCCGCCGCCTATGTCGACAATCATATTGCCTTCAGGTGCCTCGACGTCGAGACCGATACCGAGGGCTGCTGCCATCGGCTCGTAAATCATATAAACGTCGCGGCCGCCGGCATGCTCGCTCGAGTCGCGGACTGCACGGATTTCAACCTCGGTGCTGCCCGAAGGGATACACACCACGATGCGCAGCGACGGAGAGAACCAATGGTGCTTCGAGCTTACCATCTTGATAAGTCCGCGGATCATCAGCTCGGCGGCGTTGAAGTCGGCGATAACGCCGTCGCGCAGCGGGCGGATGGTGCGGATGCCCGGGTGCTCCTTTCCTTGCATCATCTTAGCCTTTTCTCCTACGGCAACAAGCTTGCCTTTGGAGTCGAGAGCCACATACGAAGGCTCGTCGACCACGATCTTGTCATTGTGGATGATGATCGTGTTTGCCGTTCCAAGGTCAACGGCTATTTCTTGTGTCAGTGAGAATATTCCCATTTTGCTGTTATTATTGTCGGTTGTTTTAATGCTTGAAGTGACGGATGCCTGTCATAACCATGGCGATGCCGTTCTTGTTGCAGAAGTCAACGGTCTCGTTGTCGCGGATTGAACCGCCGGGCTGAATCACGGCTGTGATGCCTTCGTTGTGGGCGATTTCAACGCAGTCGGCAAACGGGAAGAAGGCGTCGGATGCCATAACCGCGCCGTGAAGGTCGAAGTTGAACGACTTGGCCTTCTCGATGGCTTGGCGAAGGGCGTCGACACGCGATGTCTGACCGATGCCGCTCGCAAACAGCTGCTTGCCTTTGGCGAGCACGATGGCGTTGCTCTTGCTGTGCTTCACCACCTTGTTGGCGAAGAGCAAATCTTCTGCCTGCTCGGCGGTGATGGCTTTCTCCGTGGCCTGCTTGAGGTCGGCTGTAGTCTCTTTGCGGAGGTCTTTGTCCTGACGGAGCACGCCGTTGAGAATGGAGCGGAACTGCTGTGTCGGAAGCTCGGTAGACTTTTGAAGCAGGATGATGCGGTTCTTCTTCTGCTCGAGAATGGCGAGTGCATCTTTGGTGTACGACGGTGCGATGCAAACCTCGAAGAAGATTTTGTTCATCTCCTCGGCTGTAGCGGCGTCAATCTCGCGGTTGGCGATGAGCACTCCGCCGAACGCCGACACGGGGTCGCCAGCAAGAGCGTCTTTCCATGCCTCGAGGATGGTTGGGCGAGAAGCGATGCCGCAGGCATTGTTGTGCTTCAGGATGGCAAACGTGGTCTCGTCGAAGTCGCCGATAAGGTTCACGGCAGCGTCGATGTCGAGAAGGTTGTTGTAGGAAATCTCCTTGCCGTGAAGCTGCTCAAACATCTTGTCGAAGTCGCCGAAGAACTTGCCCGCCTGATGTGGATTCTCGCCGTAGCGCAGATGGCGCGAGCCGTTGATGGCAACGCGGAAGTCGCTGTCGCTCTCGGCGTCGAAATAGTTGAAGATGGCGCTGTCGTATGCGCTCGAAACGCCGAAGGCCTCCTTCGCGAAGAAGCGGCGGTCGGCGAGCGTGGTCACTGCGTCGCCGTTCTGCTTCAGAATCTCGCAGAGCGGCGCGTACTGATGCTTCGAAGCCACGATCACAACGTCGTTGTAGTTCTTGGCGGCGGCGCGGATAAGCGAGATGCCGCCTATGTCGATTTTCTCTATGATGTCGGCTTCTGACGCTCCAGATGCCACTGTCTCTTCAAAAGGATAGAGGTCGACAATCACAAGGTCGATCTCCGGTATTTCGTATTGCTTGATTTGCTCTTGGTCGCCGGCGTTGTCGCGGCGGTTGAGAATGCCGCCAAACACCTTGGGGTGGAGTGTCTTGACGCGTCCGCCGAGAATCGAAGGGTAGCCGGTAAGGTCTTCAACCGCTTCGCATTCGTATCCCAGACCGTCGATAAATGATTTTGTCCCTCCAGTGGAAAGAAATTTCACTCCGTGATTGTGTAACAAACTTAAAAGTTCATCCAACCCGTCTTTGTGGAATACGGAGACGAGAGCCGTTTTAATTCTCTTGTTGTCAGCCATTAATGTTTTGTCAATATAATTAAACAAACCTGTCGAACGCCTTCCTGGCATTCGATTTGCAAAGATACGCAAATCAATCAACATACACTCCTAAAAATCAACATTATTTTCCCAAAAAAATGTTTTTCAGCATATTTTTGATGATTGGTGGGAGTGTGTGCTTTTTCGTATGCTCGGATTTTTGTAAGTTTGTGGCGGTTTTCAAGTAATGGATGAAATGAAACAATGGGATGACGTGCTGCCGGTAGGCTCTGTGCTGCGGAGCGGTAAACGTGAATATAGAGTGGAGGCGGTGCTCGGCAAGGGCGGCTTCGGAATCACCTACAAGGTTTCAGCGATGGAGCAGGTGGGGCAGATACCTGTGCGCGTGGAGTTTGCCATGAAGGAATTTTTCATGGACGGATGTCTGCGCGATGCTTCTGGAAAGGTCAGCACGGCTGACACAAAGGGGGAGGCTGCCGATGGCTTGAAGGATTTCATCTCTGAGGCGCGGCGGCTGAACAGTCTGTGCGGACAATGCCGCAACATAGTGCCGGTCGACGAGGTATTTGAGGCTAACGGTACGGCATGCTATGTGATGGAGTTCCTTGATGGCGGAAGTCTTGCGGATTATGTGAAAAAGCATGGTGCGCTTTCTGTTGGTGTGGCAAAGAAAATTCTGAAACCTGTGGCAGACGCCGTGGCGTTTCTGCACAGCAACCGCATCACGCATCTCGACATCAAGCCTGGCAACATTATGTTCCGTTCCAACGGTGAGCCTGTGCTTATTGATTTTGGCCTTGCCAAGCACTACGACCGTCGGGGCAATGCCACGACCACCGTTCGGACGTTGGCATACAGCGCAGGCTTCTCTCCGGCGGAGCAGTATGTAGGGTTGAAGCAGTTCTCGCCGCAGTCGGATGTGTACGCCCTCGCTGCCACATTCGCCAACATGCTGACCGGCAAGACTCCTCCCGAAGCGATAGATTTGGAGTTCTCGTTGAATGATTGGTCGGTATGCCTTCCTGAAGAGGTTCGTCCGGCAGTGGTGCATGCTATGGCTTATTCGCGCAAGGACCGCACGCTCTCGGTCCGCGATTTCGTCAAGGAGTTGTATGGCAACGAGCCATCTGTCGTTGAGAAGCCAGTGTCGCAACCTGCAGCAGAGCCGACGGTTGAATCGAAAACTGAAGTGATTGGAGAAGGGAAAAAATCAACTAAAAAATGGTGGATAATTGCAGCTTGTGTAGCGGTGGCGGCTGTGGTTGGTATTGTGTGTGCCAAGTTTTTGAGCGTAGAGTCTGCACCGCAGTTGGTTGCTGTTGAAGGCTCCCAGACATTCACGGTCAACGGTGTCAAGTTCACGATGGTGCCTGTTGAGGGCGGCACGTTTACGATGGGCGCGACCTCTGAGCAGGTTGGCGATGCGGAAGTCGATGAAAATCCGGCACATCAGGTAACGCTCAGCGACTACTACATCGGGCAGACCGAAGTGACGCAGGCGTTGTGGGAAGCCGTGATGGGTAGCAATCCATCCGATTCTAAGGGAGACAATCTGCCTGTTGAACGGGTGTCGTGGAACGACTGCCAGGTGTTTATTCAAAAGTTGAACCAATTGACGGGAAAGCAGTTCCGCCTGCCCACGGAGGCGGAGTGGGAATACGCCGCACGGGGCGGGCGTAAGAGCCGAGGCTGCAAGTATGCCGGAGGCAACGACATCGGCTTGGTGGCGTGGTACGATGACAACAATAGCGGAAACAGGGCGCATACTGTAGCCACGAAGCAAGCCAATAAACTTGGCATCTACGATATGAACGGCAACGTCTGGGAGTGGTGTGGCGACTGGTATGATGGCTATCAGTTGTCCTCACAGAGCGACCCCCAGGGACCGTTGTCGGGTTCCAGCCGTGTGAACCGTGGTGGCATCTGCTATGGCGATGCGAGGGGCTGTCGTGTGTCGGACCGTAACGACAATACTCCAGTCGGCCGCTTCGACGTCCTCGGGCTCCGCCTTTCGTGCAAAAAATAGAAAGAGAAGATAAAGAAAGGGAAAAAATAAAACTCGGCATCGCCCAATGAGGGATGAGGGGCGACGACCGCAAAGGACGATGCCGCAGGCGTTGTTGTGCTTGAGAATGGCAACTCGGAAGTCGCTGTCGCTCTCGGCGTCGAAATAGTTGAAGGTGGCGCTGTCGTATGCGCTCGACACGCCGACGGCCTCCTTCGCGAAGAAGCGGCGGTCGGCGAGCGTGGTCTCTGCGTCGCCGTTCTGCTTCAGAATCTCGCAGAGCGGGGAATTGCCTGTTTTTTTTATCATAAAATCCCAGTGCTTTGTATCGAAAATCCGTACAAAACAACAGCAGTTATAAATATTTGTAGTATTTTTGTACGGAAATCAAAGGAAATATGGAGAATTCATACATAAAGGCAAGTGATGTCAAAAAAAACGGGCGTACGGCTTACTACAAAATGTTGGAGCGTGTTCGTATGGGGGAGCTCGTAAAGGTGCGCCGTGGAGTTTATGCTACTGTCGACCAGCTGTCTGCCGGTATGGTTGACGTAGACGCTGTTGTGCCGAATGGAATCCTGTGCCTTTGGTCGGCTTGGAGCATTCATAAACTCACCACCTCTTTGCCGCAGGCTTTTCATGTTGCGGTAGAAAGGGGGCGTAAGATTAATTTGCCCGAATTTCCGCAGATGCATATTCATTATTACTCCGAGTCGGTTTTGGCGGTTGGTGTTGCCGATATGGTGGTTGAAGGTTTCCGGGTCAGTGTCTACGATGTGGAGCGCAGTGTGTGTGACGCTGTTAAATTTCGCAACAAAATAGGAATTGATGTGTGTGCCGAAATCTTGAATAATTATCTTGAACGTCAGGACAGGAACATAGGAAAACTTATGGATTATGCGCGCAGATTGCGTGTGGGTGGAATTCTTGAAAAATATTTGCAGGTTAAATTATGAGTGGCTACGAAAATAAAAATTCCGGGAAATCTATTCGTGCAAAATTGCTGAATGTGGCAAAAAAGGAAAATGTGTTTTATCAAACAATCTTGACGCGATATTTTCAAGAACGTTTGCTATATCGATTGTCAAAGACGCGTTTCCGGGGCAATTTCTATCTGAAGGGTGGAGCGTTGATGTATGCTTATGAGCGCTTTGCCGCACGTCCTACTTTGGACATAGATTTACTTGGGTGTGACATTAGCAATGATTGTGTTGCAATGGTTTCAATATTCAGGGAAATTTGTTCGGCTGAATGCAGTGACGATGCTGTGGCGTTTGATGTGGAGCGGATTTCTGCGCAGAATATCGCAGAGTTTAGGGATTATCATGGCGTGCGATTGAGCATACCGGTAAGAATGGACTCTATTTCGCAAGTGCTGACAATGGATGTGGGGTTTGGCGATGTGGTGACACCGGCGCCTATAGTCTTGGATTATCCAACGTTGTTGGAGCAATTGCCAAGCGTAAGCATACTGTCGTATTCAATTGAGTCAGTCATAGCGGAAAAGATGCATGCGGTTATTGATTTGGCTGACCAGAACAGCCGGATGAAAGATTATTACGACTTGTATAGGATTCTTAAAGATGGCAAATTTGATTCATCTGTTCTGCAAGAGGCAATCATAAAAACGTTTCAGAATAGGCATACGGCTTATGATGCAGACGCAATGTTCTTTCGTGATGATTTTGCCCAAAGCGGAAATATGGAAATGAGATGGGCTGCTTTTATGCGTAAAATCACAAAGACTGAAGAAGAGCCGTTTGCCGATGTCGCCGCGTTTATTCGCAATGCGCTCCGCCCGTATTGGGAAAATTTTGGCTCGCGCGGTTAGAAATTAGCCGTCATGAATCGCAATTACGGGAAATTTCACTAAATTCGTGGCAAAATAATTGGAAATATGGATTTGTTTGAATCGGAAATAAACTGGCTGAGGGAGGAACTCAACAAGCACAACTACAACTACTACGTGCTTAACAAGCCTACTGTCAGCGACAAAGAATATGACGACATGATGCGCCGCCTGCAGGATCTGGAGGCGGAGCATAAGGAGCTTTTCGACCCGCTGTCGCCGTCGCAACGCGTGGGAAGCGACCTGACGCCGGGCTTCAAGCAGGTGGCGCACGAGAGGCCGATGCTGTCGCTCTCAAACACTTACTCAATCGAGGAGGTTGAAGACTTCCTGCGGCGCGCAAAGCAGCAGCTGGGCGGTGGCTCGCTCGAGATTGTAGGGGAGATGAAGTTTGACGGTACGTCGATTTCAATAACGTATGAGCACGGCCGGCTGGTGCGTGCCGTGACGCGAGGCGACGGCGTGCATGGCGACGACGTGACGGTCAATGTGAAGACGATACGGAGCGTGCCGCTGACGCTTGCCGGCGGCGGTTGGCCCGACAAGTTTGAGGTGAGGGGCGAGATTGTGATGCCGTGGAAATCGTTCGACGCGCTCAACAAGGAGAGGGCTTTCAACGAGGAACCGCTGCTCGCAAATCCGCGCAACGCTGCTGCGGGTACGCTGAAGACGCTTAACCCGGCGGAGGTGGCGCGCCGCGGACTGGACGCTTATTTCTACTTCCTGCTGGGCGACAACCTGCCATACACCACTCACTATGAGTCGCTTCAGGCTTTGAGAAAGTGGGGCTTCAAGGTGTCGGACGCTACAGAGCTGCTGCGCGACGTCACCGAAGCGAAACGGTTTATCGACCATTGGGCGGAGGCGCGCAAGCAGCTCGAGGTGGCTACCGACGGGCTGGTGTTCAAGGTCAACAACCTTCAGCAGCAGCGTTTGCTCGGAAGCACGGCGAAGTCGCCACGGTGGGCTATCGCCTATAAATTCCAGGCGGAGAGAGAGTTGACTCGGCTTAAGTCGGTGTCGTTCGAAACCGGACGCCTCGGCACGATAACGCCAGTCGCCAACCTTGAGCCGGTGCTGCTGTCAGGCACAATCGTGAAGCGCGCCTCGCTCCACAACGAGGACATCATACGCCAGCTCGACATCCACGACGGCGACTACGTATATGTGGAGAAGGGCGGCGAAATCATACCGAAAATCGTGGGGGTCGAACTCTCGCGACGCCAACCCGGAAGCCTGCCGCTGCAGTTCGTGAAGAATTGCCCGGTCTGCGGCACGCCGCTGGTGCGCAACGAGGGCGAGGCGGCATGGGTGTGTCCGAACCGCGACGGATGCCGTCCACAGATCACGGGGCGCATAGAGCATTTCGTGGGACGGCGGATGATGAACATCGACGGAATCGGAGAGGAAACTGCCGAACAGCTGTTTGCGGTGGGACTGGTGAAGAATGTGGCCGACATCTACGACCTTACCGATGACAAACTGACAATCGTGGGGCGTTGCGGCGAGCTCACGGCGCGGCGCATACTCCGCGGCATCGAAGCGTCGAAGCAAGTGCCGTTCGAACGGGTGGTGTTTGCGCTCTCGATTCCGAATGTGGGCGAGACAATGGCTAAGAAACTGGCGTTCGCTTTCGGCTCTATCGACGCGCTGATGCTCGCCACTGTCGACGACCTTGTGGCTATCGACGACGTGGGGCAGGTGATTGCCGAGAGCGTGGTGGCTTTCTTCAAGAACCCGCAGAATGCCGCAATCGTGGAGCGTCTGCGTGCTGCCGGGCTGCAGATGGGCGTGGCGAAGGAGGCGATGGAGAAAACCGACAAGCTCGCCGGAAAGACAATCGTGATAAGCGGTGTGTTCGAGCATCACTCGCGCGACGAGTACAAGGCGATGATTGAGCGCAACGGGGGCAAAAACTCCGGCTCGATTTCAAAGAAGACCGACTTCGTGTTTGCCGGTGCGAATATGGGTCCGGCGAAGCTGGAGAAAGCGCGCTCGCTCGGCATTCCGATTATCGGCGAGGAGGAATTTTTAAAGATGATAGAATAAGAATATGATGCTTGGCGATACAAACAATCGTTTCTCTGCCTCGAGGGCTGTAGTGGTGCTCGCTTCTGGTCTGCTGGTCGGACTGTTTCTGGTGGCATTGCTGTCGCAGATGCTCGCTCGCATCGACGCGCTCGACGCGCTGACGCAGATGCGGCTTGCCACAACGTTGCAGAATCTGATTATGTTCATGCTCCCCGCCGTGGCGGTGGGCACTCTCTGCGGTGGCGGAAACCCGCTGCGCTTCCTGCGGCTCGACAAGGCGCCGTCGGCAATGGCGGTGGCAGGCATTGTGCTGATTTCGTTGGCGATGACGCCGGCGATGAACTGGCTTGTGGCGTGGAACGCGTCGCTGTCGCTGCCCGAGGCGATGAAGCCGGTGGAGCAATGGATGCGCGCGCAGGAGAACGCCGCGCAGGAGGCCACCGACACGCTGCTCAGCGGCTCGTCGGTGTGGGATTTGATTGCTTCGGTGGTGTGCGTCGGACTGCTGACCGGACTTGGCGAGGAGATGTTTTTCCGAGGCGCGCTGCAGCGCATCTGCTGCGACGGCATGCGGCGCCGACACTTGGCGGTGTGGACTGCCGCTTTCGTGTTCAGCACGCTCCACTTCCAGTTTTTCGGCTTTGTGCCACGTCTTGTGCTGGGTGCCTTCTTCGGCTACGCCTATCTGTGGAGCGGTTCGCTGTGGGTGCCTGTCATAGGCCATGCGCTCAACAATTCAGCTGTCGTGGCGTTTATGTGGATGGGCAACAACTCAATCGACGCAGCCGCAATGGACGAGGCTGGAAGCCAGTCGGCAGTTGTGGCTATTGTCAGTGCGGCGGTCACCGTAGCGATGATGGTTGCTTACAAAAAAATATTGGCGAATGGAAAAAAGACGCATTGAGAACCATCCGTTCGAACCGTTTATGCCCGGCAACGCCAAAGTGCTGATGCTCGGATCGTTCCCGCCGCCCGAACGACGGTGGTCTATGCGCTTCTATTACCCAAACCGCACCAACGACATGTGGCGCATAATGGGCATAGTGTTTTTCGGCGACAAGAACCATTTTGTGCGTCCCGGGGGCTACGACGAGCAGGCGATACGCCGTTTCGCCGCCGAGAGGGGAATCGCGATGTTTGACGCGGCGGTGCGTGTGGTGCGTCAGAAAGACAACGCTTCCGACAAATTCCTTGAAGTGGTGGAGCCAATCGACCTTGACGGGTTTCTCGACCGTCTGCCTGACTGCCGCACGGTGGTGACGGCTGGCGAGAAGTCGTCGGCGATAATAGCCGCAATCAACGGCACGGCGGTGCCGAAGACGGGCGAATATGTTGAATTCACACATCGTGGCAACCTCTGCCGGCACTACCGCATGGTGTCGTCGTCGCGCGCTTATCCGCTCGCCGTGGAGAAAAAAGCGGAGAAATATGCCGAAATGTTCCGCGAGATAGGAGTGGAATGAAATTAGAGTATTAATTTTGCGGAATAATTAACAGAAAATATTGATTTATGGTTGTAGAAATATACAATTGGTTTGTTGCGATGATAAGCGACCCGTTTACGGCTTATCTGCTCATTGTGGCGCTTATGGCGGTTGAAAGCTCGTTTATCCCTTTCCCTTCTGAAATCGTTGTGCCTCCGGCTGCCTACTTCGCCGTGGCGCAAGGGCATATAAACATCTACGTGGTTGTGGCATTGGCAACGATGGGCGCGCTCATCGGCGCGTTGGTCAACTACTATCTGGCGGTGTGGCTCGGAAGGCCAATCGTCTACCGGTTCGCAAACAGCCGTTTCGGCCACATCTGCCTGATCGACGAGGCTAAAGTGGCGAATGCCGAAGCCTATTTCGACAAGCACGGGGCGGTGTCGACGTTCGTTGGACGACTGATTCCTGCTGTGCGCCAGCTCATCTCGATTCCTGCCGGTTTGGCGGGGATGAACATCGGAAAATTCGTTGTGTTCACAGCCCTCGGAGCGGGGGCGTGGAACGCGGTGCTTGCAGCTCTCGGAGCATGGCTCTCTACGTTTGTTGCGCCTGCCGACCTGCTGGCGCAGATTGAGCACTACAATTCCTACCTCTCATACGGCGGCTATGCGCTGCTTGCGGTAATCGTTGTGTTTATTGCCCATAACTTGTTGAAAAAGAAAAAATAGAAACAGATATGATAGTATCACCATCACTGCTCTCTGCCGACTTCTGCAACTTGCAGAAAGACGTGGAGATGATCAACCGAAGCGAGGCGGAATTGCTCCACCTCGACATTATGGACGGCGTTTTCGTGCCCAACATCTCTTTCGGATTCCCTGTGTTGAAAAACCTCAAAAACATCTGCGACAAGCCGCTCGACGTGCATCTGATGATTGTGGAGCCGCAGAAGTTTATCAAGGAAGTGAAGGACCTCGGCGCAACCTATATGAACGTGCATCTCGAGGCTTGCATGCATCTGTCGCGCGTGGTGCAGCAGATAAAGGAGGCTGGAATGAAAGCCGGTGTGACCATCAATCCTGCCACTCCGGTGTCGATGCTCGCCGACATTATCGACGACATCGACCTGGCTCTGATCATGTCGGTTAACCCTGGCTTCGGTGGACAGAAATTCATCCAGAACTCGGTGAAGAAAGTGCACGAGCTGCGCGACCTGATTTCGCTGCGCGGCTCAAAGGCGCTGATTGAGGTCGACGGCGGGGTGAACGAGGAAACCGGACGGCTGCTGAAAGACGCCGGCGCCGACATCCTCGTGGCGGGCAACTACGTCTTCGGCGCGGAAAATCCGCTCGAGCGAATATCAACGCTGAAAAACCTGTAGGAAAACGCGGCGGTTTCGCCGGATTTATATAAAAAGCCGGCCATTGGTCGGCTTTTATTTGGCTTTGCCGTAGGATGGATTTAGACAATATAAGTAGCGGACATACTGCTATTTTTTGAAATGTGGTGATTTTTTCAGACAACAGCCTTTCTTTTTATGCCGAAAGTTAGTATCTTTGCTTTCGTACATATATGCCGGGGCAAGAGAGCCAATTCCGGTGGCGGAAAGTGTCATTGTAGAACAGTCTTCGATTCTCAAACTTCGCAACTTTGATAATGTTGAGGGACGATTCGACAATTGCGCTTACATCGGTTGAATTCTGCTGCACAGTGGTGCGGACGGAATATACATATCGGTGTGAGGCTGTTGTTTTTATCATCAACATTGGTTAGCGAAGACCAGAGAATCGGATAAAAACATCTATCAGCGTCACACCTTTTTTGTGTACAACCGATTCGTCCGGATGACGAAAAACACAAAACTTAATGCGAAATAAAAAACTTATGGAACTATGAAAAAACTATTACTGCTTGCAGCGCTGATGCTGTGTTTCGGCTTTGCGGCGAAAGCGCAAGTCTACAAGTTCAATGCAACGGATTTTTCGATAAAGTATTATAATGAGCAAAGAGGACAGTGGGATGATTGGTCGAAATGGGAGAAAAGCCATATGCTTATTGTAATGAATTATGATGCTGAGAAGTTTACAATTTATAGCAAAGAAAAACAGGAGTACGATATATATGAGTATGAAGAGACAGGAGATTCTGATGGAGAAGGTGGAAAAGTGTGGAGCTATTTGTGCGTTAATACCGAAGGCTCTCGCTGCCGGATCCGTCTTAGACAGCAGAACGATGGTCCGTGGCAGATGTATATAGACTTCAACGATGTGATGTGGGTGTATTGCATGGAACTGAAATAAGAAATACGACTATGAAAAAATTGATTGTAGGCTGCCTGCTGGCAGCGATGGCGGCAGGAGTGGCGGTGGTCAATGCCGACACACACCGTTGGGGAGAGGATGCATACAGCAAGAAAGAAACAAACATTGACTATCCAACCAACCGCAACTTCCAGCGCGGTTGGCAGCTTTATGGTGAGGGCAAGTTTGACGAGGCGGAAGAGGCTTTGAAAAAGGCTGTCGACGATGACAACAGCAATGGTTGGGCATACGCGATGCTTTCCGACATACATTATCGTAAGGATGAGTATGGCATTGCGATGTCGTGCGCCAACCGCGCGCTTGACAAGTTGCCTGTCGCCGACAAGGAGTTTCGGGCTTTTTCATTCAATATGCGTGGCAAAGTGTATCTGGAGATGCAGGACACTGTGGCTGCGCTCCGCGACTATACGGCTGCCATCGGCTTGAAATCAGACTATGCACCGTATTATGGCGACCGTGCAGAGGTTTATTACCGTCAGGAGCAATATGCGATGGCCGACAGAGATTATCGGAAAATGGTTTCGACTGATGCCGGAAATGTAGTTGGATATATGGGGCTTGGCCGCAACCTTGAGGCTCAGAAGCGTTATGACGAGGCCATCGAACAGTATGACAAAGCAATAACTATGTATCCGGAATATTCTTCGGGCTACAGTTTCCGTGCCTCGTGCTATTGCAGCAAGAAGATGTACAGCCAGGCGATAGACGACTGCATAAGTGCCTTGCTGTGCGATGCTGGTGACAACAAGGCTTATGCCTGTATAATTACAACGCTTTCCGACTCGGCTTATGTCATGACCGTGGCGAAACTGAAAGCACAGCAGTCGCGCACTCCAGACCAGGCTGTATGGGCTTTTCTGGAAGGCGTAGTGCATAAGAGACATATCAAGAATATAAAGGCAATCAAGGCGTTCAAAAAGGCGAAAATCGCGAATGGCACCAATCCAAGTATATATATAAATCTTGCAGAGTGCTATGAGAACATAGGCGACTATGAAACGGCATTGGCGATGGTGAACAACGCGCTGATGCTTAATCCCGACGACTTCTATTATGGAGTGGTAAAGGTGCAGATTGAGGATGATGGCGGATATACGAAGCAGGCTTTGGCTGATGCGGATGCTCTGGTCAACAAATATCCCGATCAGGCTTATGCCTATTATAAGCGAGGTTGGATACTCGACCAAAATGGCAAGACTGACGATGCAATCGATGACATGACGATGAGCGTTACTCTGGATCCGAGCTATATCCATTCGTACATCTCGCGTGGAGCGATGCTTTACAAGAAGGGCAGGATAGAGGAGGCCAACGCCGACTTCCGTAAAATCCTTGAAGTCGATACCGTGCCGGAACAGATGGAGGGAGCATTCTACGCCTATTTCTACCTCGGTCAGCGCGACAAGGCGATTAAAGCAATGGACGAGGCGTTGAGGGCCGACGACAAGGGCAAATATTATGATGCCGCGTGCCTGTATTCGTTGATGGGCGACACCGACAAGTCGCTGTCCTATCTTGAAAAGGCACTTCAGAACGGATTCCGCCGTTTTGCGCACATTGCGCGCGACGAGGATTTGAAAAACCTGCGCAAGAATCCGCGCTACAAGTCGCTTATCGACAAATACAAGAAAATAATGGCTGAAGAAATATCCGAGGCGAGAAAAAACTGAATGATGACAATTTCAAATCTGAAAAAGAATGCAAGATATTGGACATCGGAGAAATGGAATTTGTGAATTCAGACTATTTGGAAATTACCTCTATTTTAGACTTGAAAGCAAAAAAAGAAAAGATAAAGTATATGCAGAGTGTTGCGGAAAGATTATACAAAATGAAAAAGCGGCGTATAATTTGGATGCGAATACTTTATATTGCGGTTATAGTAATATCGTTGGTAGGAATTTTTCTTATTCATACTAGGCGTGAGATATTTACCTTTTTTATCATAGGAATGATTTTTTTTAAAGACATTATTCTTATTTATAAGAGTGATTTTATAAGCACGGTCATAGAAAAAAAGAGGAAAAAAAAACAAAATAAAAAATAAATGATATGTGGATTTGGATAATTGTTATCGCTGTTGTAATCGGCGGAATTTGGGGCTATTTGAATAGTAATGGCGACGCTGGGGATGCTTTTGGTGGCGCTGCTGCAGGCGGTTGCCTGGCGGCAGGTTGCTTATTTAGACTGCTTATTGTCGGGTTGGGAATATTTCTGACGATATGGCTGTTTAGAGCGGTATTTTGTTAGAGCCACCAATATATTGGTAAACATTTATTGGATAGTGATATTGGCGATCGTGACTGATTGGAAAAGAAATTGGCGACATCTTTGCCGGATGCCGCCCCGACGGCTTTTATTCTTCCGTAGTAGTGGCGTTGCGGTCGGCAGTGACGGTGTGGCGCGCCAGATAGTCGGAAAACGCCTTCTTGTAGGTGTCGGAAATTGGTATGTACTTTTTGCCGAACACTATGCGGTTGCGCTCGATGACGTTGATTTTCGACATCTGCACGATAAACGAGCGGTGCACGCGGATGAAGCGGTCGGCAGGCAGATGCTGCTCGATGGTCTTCATGTTCATCAGCGACAGGATGCAGGTGGGGGAGTCCTCGGTGTAGATTTTCACGTAGTCTTTGAGTCCCTCGATGTAGAGAATCTTCGACACGTCGATTTGGATGAGTTTGTACTCGCTCTTGACGATGATGTGCTGGCTGTCGGCAACGGGCTGTGGCTGCGACGCGGCTTCCGCACGGGCTTTCAGCTCCGCCCACTGCAGCGCGCGGTTGGCGGCGGTGAGAAACTCCGGATAGCTTACGGGCTTCAGCAGATAGTCGATGGCGTTGTTGCGGAATCCGTCGAGCGCATATTTCTCGAAAGCGGTGACAAAGATGATGCGGCATTCCGGAGGAATGATTTTCGCAAACTCTATGCCGTTGAGCTCCGGCATCTGAATGTCGAGAAAAAGCAGGTCTACCTTCTTCTCCAGTACGCATTTTATTGCCTCCGAGGCGGATGCGAACGATGCCTCAAGCGACAGAAACGGTGTCTTTTCAACAAACGAGCATATCAGCCCGCGCGCGAGCGGTTCGTCGTCGACGACGCAGCATTTCAAAGTAATATCCATAAGCGTTTGTCTATTAGTCTTTTGTTGCGTTAAGTGTTATCGATAGCTCTGCCACGTAGCGGTCGCCGATGGCGGCGGCGCTGTAGTCGTGGCTTTCGGGGTAGAGCAGCTCCAGTTGGCGCTGCAGGTTGGCAAGTCCGATGCCCGAGCCGCTTTTGTCTGACTTTTGCTTCGGAAACAGGCTGTTTTCAACGTGGCAGCAGATGCGGTTGCCGTCAAGCGTGATGCGGATGTCGATAAACGACTCCGAGCCGGCGCTCACTCCGTGCTTGAAGGCGTTTTCCACCAGTGAGATGAACATCATCGGGGCGATTTCCAAGCCGTTTGTGCCGCCGTCGGGGATGCTTACCGTCAGGCAGGTGTTGTCGCTGAGACGCAACGCCATCAGGTTGATGTAGCTTCTGATGAACTGCAGCTCCTTGTCGAGCGTCACCTGCGTGCCGTCGCTTTCGTAGAGCGTGTAGCGCAGCAGTTTGCTCAGCTGGTGTATGGCGTTCTGCGCCTTCTCCGTGTCAAATGCCGTCAGCGCATAGATGTTGTTGAGCGTGTTGAACAGAAAATGGGGGTTGAGCTGGTTTTTGAGGTTGCGCAGCTCCATGTCCTTGCGCTCGGTGATTATTCGCTCGTTGAGCTTCTCTATCCTTGTCCAGCGCAAGCCCATCTTCAACGCCACGCTCAAGCCGATGGTGAGAATAAGCATCACGTAGTCGCGCGTCATCATGCTGACGATAAACAGTCCTCCGCCGTGGTGTCCGCGACGGTGTGGCGGCGGCGTAACTCCAAGCAGCTTGTCAATGACGATGTGGGAGTAGCTGCTCGCCACAACCATCAGCGCCGCAAACAGCGCCGCCACGACAAGATAGAGCCACGTGCGCTTCTTGAACAGCAGACGGTCAATTAGGATGAAGTAGTTGACGTAGAACGTGATGATGTACATCACCGTGTGGATGTAGATGTCGAAACGGCGCGGCCCGAATTTAGCCCGTTGTCCCATGGCGGCGGTGAAAATCACCTCCGGAAGGATAAACACGATGGTCAGCACGATGACGTGTGTCATCAGGCCGAGCATCGTGCTGCGCTTTGTGGTGGGTATGCTATTCATATCTCAATGCTTCTATAGGGTCAAGATTCGCCGCCTTGCGCGCTGGATACCACCCGAAAAACACTCCGGTGACCGTGCACACAAGGAATGACAAAACTACAGAATAAATTTGAATTGTCACAGGCCAGTTCAATAAAAATTTCACCGACAGCGACGCTGCCGCGCCAAGCACCACGCCGATGACGCCTCCGGCTACGCTGATGATTATCGACTCGATGAGAAACTGCGTCATGATGTCGCGTCCGCGCGCGCCGATGCTCATGCGCAGGCCAATCTCGCGCGTGCGCTCTGTCACCGACACGAGCATGATGTTCATAATGCCGATGCCGCCCACGAGAAGCGAGATGCCTGCCACGCAGGCGAGCAGCAGCGTCATCATGTCGCCGGTGGAGTTGAGCATCTCGCTCAATTCCTGCTGTGAGCGGATGTCGTAGTCCTCTTCGTCCTCGCTCTTGATTTTGTGGTTGCGGTTGAGAATTTTCTCTATCTCGTCGGTAGCCTGGTCGGTGGCTGCCTCGGTAAGGGCGGAGGCAAATATGCCTTGTATGTAGTCGATGGCGAGGATGCGCTTCATCACGGTGGTGTAGGGCGCAAGCACAATGTCGTCCTGGTCCTGACCCATGCTGTTGTAGCCTTTCGACTCCAGCACACCGATGATTGTCAGCGGTATGGAGTTGAACCTGATTACACGGCCCATGGGGTTGCCTCCGTTGGGAAACAGCTTGTCGACCACCGTCTTTCCCACCACGCACACCTTGGAGGCGCGCTTGATGTCGAGGTCGGAAAATGCCATACCGTCCTTCACCTTCAGTTTGCGGATTTCAAGATAGTCGGCATTGACGCCCTCCACCTTCGACGGGTAGTTGTTGGCGCCGCAGATAAACTGTCCCTGGCTGCTTACCATCGGCGACACCGCGGCAACGAATTTTGCCTCGTCGCGGATGTTCTCGAAGTCGACGGGCTTCATCGACTGCATGTCGTCGCTGCTCTGCTGCACGCCGCCGCGCTCCATGTTGCCGGGAAAAATCATTATCATGTTGCTTCCCATCTCTGAAATCTGCTTCTTGATGCTGTCTTTGGAGCCTTGGCCGATGGCGAGCATCGTGATCACAGATGCCACTCCGATGATGATGCCGAGCATCGTCAGAAAGCACCGCATCTTGTTGTTGTTTAACGCTTTGAGCGCTATTTTGAATAGATTTCCAATCTTCATCTTGTCAGTCGTTGATTACGGGTAGTGATTTATAGACCTCCTCAGCCGATTTGGGGTTGGGATTGCGCTCGTCGGAGATGATCTTGCCGTCGCGAAGCACGATGTTTCGGCTGCTGTAGTCGGAAAGCTCCGGGTTGTGGGTCACGAAAATGATGGTGCGACCCATGCTGTGCAGCTGCTGGAACAGCGTCAGAATGCTGAACGACGTGCGCGTGTCGAGATTGCCGGTAGCCTCGTCGGCAAGAATCAGCACCGGGTCGTTGACAAGCGCGCGGGCGATTGCCACACGCTGCTGCTGTCCGCCCGACATCTGGTTCGACTTGTGCATCATGCGGTCGTGCAGCCCCACGGCGTCGAGGGCTTCCTCGGCGCGGCGTCGGCGCTCCTTGACTCCGATTGCGGAGTTGTAGAAAAGCGGCAGCTCGACGTTCTCAACCGAAGTGGTTTTCGGCAGCAGGTTGTAGTTCTGAAACACGAATCCGATTTTGCGGTTGCGTATGTAGGCACGCTCGTTGCGGCTCATTTTCTGCACCTCCGCTCCGTCGATGAAGTAGCTTCCGGAGGTAGGGGTGTCGAGGCATCCGAGAATGTTGAGCAACGTCGACTTTCCTGAACCCGATGTGCCCATGATTGTGACAAACTCGCCCTCGTTGATTGTGAACGACACTCCGCGCAGCGCGTGGACTGTTTCTCCGCCCACAACGAAATTACGGTGGATGCCGTCGAGACGGATTATCTCTTTCATTTTTGTCCCTCCTTCTTTTTCTGTCCTGGGTGTTTGGGCGCGAACGGACTGCTTTCCTCGCTGCCGCCGGCTTGCTGCGCCGCCATGTCGGCTGAGTAGTCGACAGCCACCACGTCGCCCTTCTTGAGTCCCGACACTATCTCCACGTTGACACCGTTGTTTGTGCCGGTGGTCACAGCCACGGGATAGAGCTTGCCGCCGCGCACGGTCCACACCACCGCCTTTGCGTCTGTAGGCGCGTCCTGAGCCTTCTGTGGAAGCGACTCGTCGTCAATGTCTTTAGGTGAGAATTTCAGTGCCGAGGCGGGCACTATGAGCGCATTCTGCGACTCGGCGGTATAGATGGTGATGTTGGCGGTCAGTCCGGGAATCAGTTTGTGGTCGGCGTTGTCGGCTGAAACCACCACCTCATAGGTAATCACGTTCGACTCCTCCGTAGGGTTCAGGCGCACCTGCGTCACCTTGCCGTTGAACACATCGTCGGGGTAGGCGTCGACAGAGAACGTAACCCGTTGCCCAACTTTCACCTGACCAATGTCGGCCTCGTCGACGTCGGCTATCACCTGCATATTGTCAAGGTCGGCGATGGTGAAGATGTTGGCAACCGTCATGTTGGCAACGACGGTCTGTCCGATTTCCACCTCGCGCGATATCACGATGCCGTCGATAGGAGCGTAGATTTCGGCATAGCCGAGATTCTCCGTGGCCTTCACGCGGTCGGCCTTGCTCTTCTGATAGGAGAGGCGCGCCACGTCGTATTCGTTTCGCGACGTCTCATAGTCGTAGTCGCTTATCAGTTTCTTGTCGTGCAGCTTGCGGTCGCGCTCATAGTTTGTCTTGCGGTATTCGTAGGTGGAGCGCGCGCTCTCAAGGTTGGCGTTGGCAGCCTCCACCTCGCTTTCGAGAAGAGTCTTGTCTATTTCGGCTATCAGTTCGCCTTTCTTGACCACCGAGTTGTAGTCGGCAAACAGTTTGGTGATTTTGCCGGTAACCTGCGTACCCACATCCACCTGCGTCACGCTTTCAAGCGTTCCGGTGGCGGTTACGGTTTCGCTGATGGCGCCGGCAGACACCGTTGCCGTCTCGAGTTGTATTTTGTCTTTGTCGGCACACGAGGCCAATGTCAGTGCGGCAGACAGAATCAGTGTTGATAACTTGTTGAGATTCATATTATTGCTAAAGTGATATTTGTTGTGTCTGATAGAAGTTGAGCAATCGCTTGTTGAGGATTGTGAGATATTTTGCCTGAAGCAGTTCCTGCTGCGCCGTCAGCAGCGACGAGTGGGCGTTGAGAAGGTCGAGCGTGTTGACCAGCCCGAGCGCAAACTGCTCGTTGACCAGCTCGTCGGTCAGCGACGCGCTCGTAAGTTTCTCGGCGCAGCTCTCATACTTTGCCTGAGCGTTCTCTGCATCGATGTATACACTCTCGATTGTCTGCGACAGCGATGTCACGGCCTCTTGATAGTCGAGGTCGGCGTTGAGTTGGGCAATCCGTGCTTTCTCAACCGCCGTCTTGTTCTTTTTCTGGTCAAGGATAGGCACACTCACCGTCACCGAAATCTGCTCGTTGAGGCGGTCTTTCAGCTGCGTGCCGAGATTTCCGCTGCCCGATGTGTTTGACGTGCCGACGCCGGCGTTGAGCACAACGGAGGGGTAGTAGCCGCCACGGGCAATGTCGATGCTGTACTGCTCTGCCTCGCCTGCCAGTTTGTAGCGCTGCAGCGCCGGCATCCATGAGCAAGCCGTCTCAAACACCGTGGTCTTGCGCGGCAGCTCGGCTGCGATTTCCGCATCGTTGAAGTCGATGCCGGCAACGTCGAAGTCGGTTGTTATGTTGAGTTCAAGAAGCGATTTCAGAGCCATTTTCGCAGAAGCCAGATTGGTTTCGGCGGCAGTGAGCGAATAGCGGTCGGTGTGCCATTGCGACTCAATTTGCGAATAGTCCACCCGCGACAGCTTGCCCGAATTCATCAGTGCCTCGGCGCGCTCCATCTGATACTTGCTCACCTCCACATTCTTGCGTGCTATGGCGATAGCCTCCTTTGCATACAGGATGTTGAGATATTTCGACAGGATTTCGGTCTGAAGCGTGTAGCGCTGCTCGTCGATGCCGAGAGCTGAGATGCGCTGCTGCATTTCGTCATATTTTATCTGATTGCGGCGGATATTGCCGTTAAACACTGTCCACGAGGCGTTGAGTCCGTAGGAGCCTGAATAGACATTGGCTGTCTGGTTTTCCGACGGCGAGGCGTAGTTGATGTAGCCATGCGTGGTGGAGAAGCCGAGCGTTGGCTGCCACTGCGCTTTCGACTGCTCAAGCGTGGCGTCGTCGCTTTGGTTGTCAAGAACAAGCCTCTGCAGACTGATATTGTTGCTGTAGGCATAGTTCAGACATTGGCTGAACGTCCATGCCGCAGCTGAGTTGTCGGACTCTGCCGCCTGCATCAACGCAGACGGACAGGCCAACAAACCAAAAACAAAAATTTTCACGTGTAATTGCATAAAACTATGTATTAATCCAATGCAAAATTACTGTCGCACAACGGCAATAAAAAACACAATAGATTAAAGCTGCTGCATCGGGGTACGCTTCATAGATTTTGATAGATGAACTCTGAAAACACGCTCTTGCGTTAACTTAAATTTACCAATCCGTAGCCTGCAAGGCGGAAAAACCCGACAATTGGTCGGGAATCGTTTGTACATTCGGTTTTTATAGTTATTTTTGCAGAAATGATAACGAAAAAAATCATTATGCAACATATTAATGAAATACTCCAAAATTCAATAAAAAAGAATTGGGAAGAACTGGCGTTCACCGATTTTGGCGGCATGTCGTTGCAATATCGCGACGTGGCGCGGAAAGTGGCTAAACTGCATCTTCTTTTTGAACATGCGGGCATAGCGGAGGGCGACAAGATTGCCCTCTGCGGAAAAAACTGCACCCAATGGGCGGTGGCGTTTATCGCAGGAATGACCTACGGCGCGGTGCCGGTGCCTATCCTGCACGAATTCAAGGCCGACTCAATCCATCACATCCTCAACCATTCGGATGCGCGCATCCTGTTTTGCGACACAACCGTGTGGGGGCAGATCGACATCGCCAACGCTCCGAAGGTGGAGGCGGCGTTCAACATCGCCGACTACAGCCTCTTTGAGTCAAACAACGAAAAGATAATATATGCGCGCGCACACCTGAACGAGATTTTCGGTCAGCGCTATCCTGAACGCTTCACTGCCGACGACGTGGTCTACAAGACCCCCGACATGGACCGTCTGGCAATAATCAACTACACGTCGGGCTCAACTGGCTTCTCGAAAGGCGTGATGGTGCCTTACCGCGCCATCTCGTCAAACATAGCCTTCGCCCTAACCAAACTGTCGTGGCTCGGCCCGGGACATGACACAATCTGCATGCTCCCGCTGGCACACATGTTCGGCCTCTCGATCGAGATGCTGCACCCGCTGTCGAAAGGATGCCATCTGCATTTCCTCACGCGTGTGCCGTCGCCTAAAATCATCATGGACGCTTTCGCCAAGACGCATCCGCGACTGATTGTCACAGTGCCGTTGGTGCTGGAGAAAATCATCAAGACAAAAGTGTTCCCGCTGCTCGACAAGCCGGTGATGAAGTTGCTGATGACTGTGCCCTTTGTCAACGACCGTCTGCTCGGCAAAATAAAAGCCAAACTCAACGAGGCGTTCGGCGGAGAGCTGTTTGAAATCATCGTGGGCGGTGCGGCTCTCAACGCCGACGTGGAGAAATTCCTGCGCCGCATCAACTTCCCTTACACTGTGGGCTACGGAATGACGGAATGCGCGCCGCTGATCTCGTATGCCGGACACGAGGAAAACCGTCCAGGCTCCTGCGGACGTCCTACCGACAACGTGGAGATAATGGTCGACTCTCCCGACCCTGAGAATGTGGCTGGAGAGCTGCTCGTGAGAGGCGCGAACGTGATGCTCGGATACTATAAGAACCCTGAGGAGACTGAAATGGCGCTGCGCGACGGCTGGCTGCATACCGGCGACATCTGCAACGTGGACAGCGACGGATTCATATATATCCGCGGACGCAACAAAAACATGATTCTCGGCCCGTCGGGGCAGAACATATATCCAGAGGAAATCGAGCAGAAACTCAACAACCTGCCATACGTCAACGAGTCGATTGTGATTGAACGCGACGGAAAAATCATCGCTCTGGTGCATCCCGACTACGACTTGGCACAGTCGCAGGGATTGACCGACGACGACATCAAAAAGCAGATGGACGACAACATCGCGGCGCTCAACAAGGAGATTCCTGCCTACTCGCAGGTGGCCGCTGTGGAAATCCACGAGGAAGAATTCGAGAAAACACCGAAACGGTCAATACGCCGTTTCCTTTACAAATAAAAACAAGACTGATGAAACGGATAAATACGGCAATGGCAATGTTTGCCATCGGTGTGGCTGCCGCAACGGCGCAGGTCGCCACGATGAATCTGTCGGGCTCGGTGCCCGCGGAGATGAACGGCAAAAAAATGTATATAATAAATCTCGACACGCGTGAACGCATCGACAGCGCGGTGGTGAAAAACGGCAAGCTGGTGTTTGCAACGGAGGTTGGTGCCGGGGAGGCTGTCCCTGCTGCTATTGCCGAAGGAAGCAAAAGACGGCTGAGCTTCATCCTTGAGCCGGGCACTGCGACAATAAATGACCGCGGTCAGGTGAAAGGCACACGGCTGAACAACATCGTGGAGGGTGTAGGCGATATGCTCGACAGCCTTACGGTGGACTACAAAGCCCGCCAGAAGCAAATCATGCAGTCGCAGATGAGCAACGACGAGAAGATGAAGGCTGCCGAGACGCTTTACAACGATGTGGCGCAGAAGAGCGGCGACATCCTTGTGGAAACATATAAGGCAAACAAGACAAACGCCGCGGGATACATGTTGTTCCTGCAGATTGCCGACGGCATGACGGTGGCTGAGATGGACGAGCTGCTCGACGGCGCCGTGCAATGGATAAAGGAATCGAATGCGGTGGCGTCATACAAGCAAAAGGCTCTAAGCATGGAGAAAACCGCTCCCGGACAGATGTTTACCGACTTCAGCGTGAAAATGAGCAACGGCAAGACGGTGAAACTGTCTGACTACGTCGGCAAGGGCGACTATGTGGTGCTCGATTTCTTTGCAAGCTGGTGCGGTCCGTGCCGCCGTGAAATGCCTACGCTGAAGGGAATCTACGAAAAATACAACGGCAAGGGGCTGAAAGTGGTAGGCCTTGCCGTGTGGGACGAGCCTGCCGACACAAAAAAATGTGTCAAGGAGCTGGCTTTGCCATGGACAATCATCGACAACGCTCAGTCGGAGGCTACAGAAATCTATGGCGTGAGCGGAATACCGCATATCATCGTGTTCGCTCCCGACGGAACAATCCTGGCGCGCGACTTGCGCGGCAACGACTTGGCTGCAAAGGTCGACGAACTGCTTGCAAAATAACACTGTAAGACGATGGCTTATTTCTCTATAATCATACCCGTCTACAACCGTCTTGACGAGGTGCGCGACCTGCTCGACAGCCTGTCGAAACAAACCGACAAGGACTTTGAGGTGGTGCTTGTCGAAGACGGCTCGACGCTGCGGTGCGACGCTGCGGTGAAGGAGTTTGAAGACAGGGTCGACGTGAAGTACTTCTACAAGGAGAACGAGGGACGGAGCATTGCGCGCAACTACGGAATGGAGCGTGCATCGGGCGAGTATTTCCTCTTTTTTGATTCCGACTGCGTGATTCCGGAACACTACATCGCAACGCTGCGCAAGGCGTTGGAGGAGAGGCCTATAGACTGCTTCGGCGGTCCCGATGCCGCCCATTCGTCGTTCAGCGACACGCAGAAGGCAATCAACTATTCGATGACGTCATTCCTTACCACCGGAGGAATCCGCGGCGGCAAGGTGCAGCTGGAGAAATTCGTGCCGCGCACGTTCAACATGGGCTTCTCACGCCGGGTGTGGGAGAAGGTGGGCGGATTCCGCGAGATGTTTTCCGAAGACATCGACATGAGCACGCGCATACGCCAGGCTGGATTCGCGATATCGCTGATTCGCGAGGCCTACGTCTATCACAAGCGGCGCGTAAACATGCGGCTGTTCTGCCGTCAGGTCTATGTGTTCGGCATGTCGCGCATCACGCTTTATCTGCTCTATCCCGACTCGCTGAAACTCGTGCATTGGCTTCCTGCCGTGTTTGTGACAGGTGTGGCGGCCATGGCTGTGCTGGCGGCGGTTGTGTCGTGGATGTGGCTGCTGCCGCTGGTGGCATATCTGCTTGCCGTGTTCGGCTGTGCCCTTGCGATGACCAAGAGCCTTAAAATCGCCGCCCTGTCGATTGTGGCGAGCGTGGTGCAGCTCGGCGGCTACGGTTGCGGTTTCCTCAAAGCGTTCTTCACGAAAATCATTCTCCGCCGCGGACGCAACATCGAGGAAGAGATAGCCATCAGAAAAGGAAAATAAACACACACAGACATCACTGCGATGGAAACACCTTACAGGTCAAGCCGGATTGCCGACCTATCGGCGGAGGACCGTCCGAGGGAGAAGGCGTTGGCTATTGGTGTGGAGGCACTGACCACCACCGAACTTGTCGCTCTGCTGCTCGGAAGCGGCACTCCCGGCGAGTCGGTGATAAACCTGTCGCAACGCATCCTTGCCGATTCGGGCAACAGCCTTCAGGAGTTGTCGAGGCGCACCATACGCAACCTCGTGCGCTCGTTCAAGGGCGTGGGCGACGCAAAGGCGGTGACGCTGCTTGCCGCCATTGAGCTGGGCAAGCGATATGCGCAGGAGGGTCCGGTGGAGAAACCTGTGATAAATATGCCGTCGAAGGCATACGACTTGATGCTCGACAAGCTGACGGGACTCGACCATGAGGAGTTCTGGGTAATCTATCTGAACACTGCCAAACGCGTCATCACGCGTGCCAGGATAAGCCAGGGAGGCGTGGCGGCGACGGTGGTCGACGTGAAGATTGTGTTGCGCCACGCCATCGACAACCTTGCCTCTGCAATAATTCTTGTACACAACCATCCGTCAGGCTCGTTGCGCCCAAGCGCGCACGACGACGCTCTGACCGACAAACTCAAGAATGCCGCCAAGCTGATCGACGTCTGCGTGGTGGACCATATCATCTTCTCGTCAAGGGGATTCTACAGCTACAGCGACGAGGGACGGCTTTAGTCGAGGCGTTTCAGCCAATCGTAGCGAAGCATGTAGTCCGACACGGTGTGAGCCTCCTTCAGCCGCTCCACCTCCTTGTCGCTTCCCGTGCCTTCCACATTCATCACCGAGCCTACGGCAACGCCCTGCTTGCGCGGGTCGAGGATGCTTTGTCCCAGACCGTGCCAGCGGTAGGCGTCGAGCTGCATGAGATTGAGTAGTGTGGGGTAGATGTCAATCTGTCCCATAAACTTGTCGTAGCGCATTCCAACGGGCGAGTTGAGCACGATAAACGGCGTGAGCTGCTTGTCTGACACCAGTCCGCGGCAGGCTGGGTTGCCGACGAGTTCCTGACGGTAGGACGCCAGTCCCTCATGGTCGCCGACAATCACCACGATGGTTTCTTTGTATTGCGGCAGCGTCTTCAGATAAGCCACGAAGTCGCCGATGGCCTTGTCGGTGTAGTGGGCGGTGGTCATATAGTCGGCGGCCTTCTCAGGGATAGACGCTGGAAACGTGATGGTGCGCAGATGGTCGGGCAGCTTGAACGGCGCATGGCCGGAGTATGTGACAAACTGCATATAGACCGACTCGCCCGGCTTCCACACCTCGCCGCGCTCAATCTTCTCCCGGCATTGCTGGAAAAACGAGGCGTCGCCGATGCGCTTGTGGGTGCCGAATGCCTCGGTCATCTTGAAGTCGTGGTAGGAGATTATGGTGTCGGTTCCGAAGCTGCGTGCCACCGCGCCCTGATTCCATGTCGACACCTTGTCGATGGTCAGCAGGTAGCTCCGGGAGTGCTTCAGCCCGCGCATCGCTTTCTGAAGCGTGTAGAATGTGTTGTCGTAGTAGAGACTGCTGTACGTGCCGCTCATCAGCGGCAGCAGTCCGCTGCAAATCATCAGCTGCGCGTCGATTGAACGTCCGCCCTTCACCTGTGTCAGCACATTGGGCGCATAGAGCGTCGACTTCTCTTTCAGCAGTCTGTTCAGGCAAGGCGTGATTTCCTTGCCGTCGACTTTCTTCTCAAGCACCCAGCTTTCAAGCGACTCGGCGAAGACAATCAGCAGGTTGCTGCGTTTTTCCGTGACGCTGTCGGCAGGCTGGTGTTTCGGTTGCGACGCCAGCCATCGCTCAATCTCCGCCTGCTTCTCGGGCGTGATTGGCTCGGCGGCGTCGGTGATGTCATACCAGATGCATCCGAAGACCGAGAAGATAGGCGCGTCGGCAGAGCAGAGATAAGCCGATTGGCGCACGGAGCGCAACGACTTGTGGAAGCCTCCTTTGCACAGATTGACGCCCGTGAGCAGCAGGGCGAAGCCTGCAAGCGGCGCTGCCCACCATTTCAGCACGGCTGTCAGCGGCTGACGCTTGGTGGTTTTGTAACGAAATGCCATGACGGCTGTCGCTATGGTGATGAGCGGCAGGACGATGTCTGCCCACCGCAGCGAGTCGGTCACACTTGCCTTGAAGTCGGCAAGATTGCCCGCCTCAAGATATGAGCTTGCCGGGATGGCGGAGTAGTAGGTGCGGAAATACATCAAGTTGGCAACCAGCAGCACGTCGAGCAGAGCCATGACCACAATCTGCGCCCATCGGCAGCGTGTCAGTGCATAGACGCCTGCCAGCGCCAGCGTTGCGATGATTTTAGTTGCGTATGTCTCAAAGAAAGAGAACGATGCAAAGGTGGTGTCCATACACCAGATCACGTCGAAAGCCACAAACGTCAGAAAGATTCCGACGGCGAAGATTATGGCGGTTTTGTCCCAAAGTTGTTGTCTCATAACATGTGCTGAAAAAAAGTTTTTGCAAAAGTAGTCAGATTCTGCCTAATGTCGCTAATTTATTTCTGAGATTTTGAGGTCTGCGAAGTTCAGAAGGTTGCCAAGGAAAAGCAAAATCAAACAAGTTTGTTTTGCATTTCGCTCGCCTTGCACTATCTTTGCACAAAAATTGATAAACAGTTATTCTAATGAAGAATAAATTTAAGGAATATAATGGATTCAACCTCTCCGACGTCAATAAGGAGGTTCTGGAAAAATGGGACGCAGAACAGGTTTTTGCGGAAAGTATGAAAATCCGCGAGGGACATCCTTCGTTTGTGTTTTATGAGGGTCCGCCTTCGGCAAACGGTATGCCGGGCATCCACCACGTGATGGCACGCACCATAAAGGATTTGTTCTGCCGCTACAAGACGATGAAGGGTTTCCATGTGAAGCGCAAGGCTGGATGGGACACTCACGGTCTGCCCGTGGAGCTCGGAGTGGAGAAGTCGCTCGGCATCACCAAGGAGGACATCGGCAAGAAAATCTCTGTCGACGACTACAACATGGCTTGCCGACGCGAGGTGATGAAATACACCAAGGAATGGGAAGACCTTACTCACAAGATGGGATACTGGGTCGACACAAAAGATCCGTATATTACTTACGACAACCGCTATATGGAGTCGGTCTGGTGGCTGCTCCAGCAACTCTATAAAAAAGGATACCTCTACAAAGGCTACACAATCCAGCCTTATTCGCCGGCTGCCGGAACAGGATTGAGCTCGCACGAGCTTAACCAGCCGGGATGCTACCGCGATGTGAAGGACACAACTTGCGTGGCTCAGTTCCGCATCAAGAATCCGCGTCCGGAAATGGCTGAATGGGGTACGCCGTATTTCCTCGCATGGACCACTACTCCGTGGACATTGCCTTCAAACACGGCGCTCTGCGTGGGCCCGAAAATCGACTATCTCGCTGTGCAGTCATACAATGGATATAACGGCGAGAAAATCACGGCAATCGTGGCAAAACTGCTGCTTTACCACCACTTCAACCAGAAGGCCGAGGGGCTGGCGCTCGAAGACTATAAGCCGGGCGACAAGCTGGTGCCGTTCAAGGTGGTGGCTGAATATAAGGGCCCCGACTTGGTGGGCATGCACTATGAGCAGCTGTTCCCATGGGTGAAGCCTGTGGAGATGGACGCCGACGGCAATTTCAAGAATGCAGCCGACAAGGCTTTCCGCGTAATCGCTGGCGACTACGTGACCACCGACGACGGTACGGGCATCGTGCATATCGCACCGACATTCGGTGCCGACGACGCCTTTGTGGCACGTGCGGCAGGCATACCGTCGCTGTTCATGATCAACAAGAAGGGCGAGACGCGTCCGATGGTCGACCTTACGGGCAAATTCTATATGCTCGACGAGCTCGACGAGCGTTTCGTGGCGGAGTGTGTCGATGTCGACGTGTATAAGAACTATCAGGGGGCTTGGGTGAAGAATGCCTACGACCCGCAGTTCAACGTCGACGGAAAATATGACGACAAAGCTGCCGCTGCCGCTGAAAGTCTCGACATCCGCTTGTGTATGGAGATGAAGCAGGAGAACAAGGTGTTCAAGATTGAGAAGCACGTGCACAACTATCCTCACTGCTGGCGCACCGACAAACCTGTGCTCTACTATCCGCTCGACAGCTGGTTTATCCGCACAACGGCGTCGCGCGACCGTCTGATTGAACTCAACAACACTATAAACTGGAAGCCGCAGTCGACAGGCTCCGGACGTTTCGGCAAATGGCTTGAAAACCTTAACGACTGGAACCTCTCGCGCAGCCGCTATTGGGGCACTCCGCTGCCTATCTGGCGCACCGAAGACGGCGACGAGGAGAAGTGTATCGGCAGCGTTGAGGAGCTCTATAACGAAATCGAAAAGGCTGTGGCTGCCGGCGTGATGAAGAGCAACCCTTACAAGGACAAAGGCTTCGTCCCTGGTGTATACACGGCTGAGAACTACAATAAAATCGACCTGCACCGTCCGTATGTCGACGACATCAAGCTGGTTTCCGACAGCGGAAAGCCAATGCGTCGCGAGCTCGACTTGATCGACGTGTGGTTTGACTCGGGCTCTATGCCTTACGCTCAGATTCACTATCCGTTTGAAAACAAAGAGGCGTTTGACAAGCGTGAGGTATATCCAGCCGATTTCATCGCCGAGGGAGTGGACCAGACTCGTGGCTGGTTCTTCACCCTGCACGCCATCGCCGGAATGGTGTTTGACACGAAAGCATACAAATCGGTAATCTCCAACGGACTTGTCCTCGACAAGAACGGCAACAAGATGAGCAAGCGTCTTGGAAATGCCGTAGATCCGTTTGGCGCGATTGAAAAATATGGCACCGACCCGCTGCGTTGGTACATGATTTCAAACTCTTCGCCATGGGACAACCTGAAATTCGATACGGCTGGAGTAGAGGAGGTGAGCCGCAAGTTCTTCGGCACGCTCTACAACACATATTCATTCTTCGCTCTTTATGCCAACGTCGACGGATTTGACAATTCCGCGGAACAGATTCCTGTGGAGAAACGCCCGGAAATCGACCGCTGGATCATATCTCTGCTCAACACGCTGGTTAAGGAAGTGTCGGCCGACCTTGACGACTATGAGCCTACAAAGGCTGCACGCGCCATCTCGGATTTCGTGGGCGACAACCTGAGCAACTGGTATGTGCGCCTCAACCGCAAGCGTTTCTGGGGCGGCGAGATGAACGACGACAAACTGTCGGCTTATCAGACTCTGTTCACATGTCTGAAGACGGTGGCTCTGCTGATTGCTCCCGTATCGCCGTTCTTTGCCGACCGTCTGTACACCGACCTGACCGCCGCTACTACCGGCGAGTCGACATCGGTTCACTTGGCCGACTTCCCTGTTGCCGACGAAAGCGTAATCAACAAGGCGCTTGAGGAGGAGATGAAGATGGCTCAGGACATCACGTCGATGGTGCTCGCTTTGCGCCGCAAGGCCAACCTGAAAGTGCGTCAGCCGCTGGCAATGATCATGGTGCCGGTGATGAGCGAGGCGCAGAAAAACAGCGTAGAGGCAATGAGCGCGCTTATCAAGAACGAGGTCAACGTAAAGGAAATCAAGTTTGTGGGCAACGACGAGGGCGTGCTCGTGAAGAAGGTGAAACCCGACTTCAAGAAGCTCGGTCCGAAGTTTGGCAAGATAATGAAACTCCTTGCCGCACAGATTACGGCAATGTCGCAGCACGACATCATCGAATTTGAGAAGCAGGGCAAGTTTGCGTTTACCGTCAACGGTGAAGAGGCTGTGGTTGAGCTCTCCGACGTAGAAGTGATTTCGGAGGACATCCCGGGCTGGCTTGTTGCCAACGAGGGCTCGCTCACTGTGGCGCTCGACATCACTGTCAGCGACGAGCTGCGCCGCGAGGGCATCGCCCGCGAACTCGTGAACCGCATCCAGAACATCCGCAAGAGTCAGGGATTTGAGATAACTGACAAAATCGATGTTGTGGTCACCCCGAATGCCGCCACTGATGAGGCTGTGCGCGAATATGCCGACTATATCGGCCGTCAGGTGCTCGCAGAGAGCGTCACCATCGCCGAAATCGCCGACGCCGACCGCACTCCGCTCGACATGGACGAGTATCCTGATTTGTCGGCATCTGTAAAGATTCACAAATAGGGAAATAATATAACTTTTATAACTATGGCAGAAAAAACGAGATATTCAGACGCCGAGTTGCAGGAATTCAAGGAGATTATCCTTGCCAAACTCGACAAGGCATATAAAGACTATGAGCAGCTTAAGAATGAGGTGACAAACTCTGACGGTAACGACACCGCCGACACGTCGCCTACATTCAAAGTGCTGGAGGAAGGCGCAAACACTCTCAACAAAGAGGAGTCGGGACGCCTGGCTCAGCGCCAGATGAAGTTTATCCAGCATCTGAAAGCGGCTCTTGTCAGGATAGAGAACAAAACCTACGGTATTTGCCGCGAGACGGGAAAACTGATTCCCAAGGAGCGCTTGAAGGCTGTGCCTCACGCCACTCTGAGCATCGAGGGCAAACAGCAGGAAAGTTTAAAAAAGAAGTAAACTTCATTGATGCAGAAAAAGAAAATTTCTAATGGAACCTTGGCGGCAATTATAGTCCTTGCGATTATAATTGCCGACCAAGTTATTAAAATTTGGGTGAAAACGTCGTTCCGCCTCGGCGAGTCGATGCCTTTCACCAACTGGGCTGAACTGTATTTCATCGAGAACCCGGGCATGGCGTTTGGAATAGAATTGGGCGGAAAGCTGTTCCTGTCGATATTCAGAATCCTTGCGTCGGTGGCTCTCGTGTATTTCCTGTTCAAGATACGCAAGAACGAGGCATACCCGAAAAGTTTCGTGGTCTGCCTGTCGATGGTCACCGCCGGAGCCATAGGCAACGTTATCGACGGAATGTTTTATGGATTGATTTTCAGTGAGTCGACGTGGTATTCCGTTGCAACGCTTTTCCCCGAAGGCGGCGGCTACGGAACGTTTCTTCACGGCTTGGTGGTCGACATGTTCCACTTCCCCCTTGTGCAGGGCACATGGCCAGACTGGATGCCGTGGGTGGGTGGCACCGATTTCGAGTTTTTCCGTCCGGTGTTCAATCTTGCCGACGCGGCGATATCTGTGGGTATCGTGTGGCTGATACTCTTCAATTCAAAGTATTTGTCGTTCTCCGGAATCGAGAAAAGCGAAGCCGGACAACATGACGGAGACCAGGATGCAAAACAATAAGATGAGAACCTGTCTGTGCATATTGTGTGTGGCTGCAGCGGCGCTGCTGTCGTCTTGCTCCAAGACTCCCAAAGGGGTGATTCCGGAGAAAGATATGGCAGTACTGCTTGCCGACATGGCTGAAGGCGACGCCGTGGTGGAGCTGAACAGGTCTGACTATGGAAGCGATGAGTCGCGCAAGGCTTTGAAGCAGTCAATACTGATTAAAAACGGCTACACGCAAGCCGACTTCGACAAGTCGCTGATGTGGTACGGACACAATCTTGACGTCTATGGCAACGTTTACGACGATGTGGTGTCTATCCTTGAAGACCGACAGCGGGACGCACGCAACGAGGCAAAGAAGGTTGGAGAGAGGCTTGTGGCGGCTGGCGACAGCGTTGACGTGTGGCAGCAGTCGCACTCTTTGCTCTTCGACAGGCGTCAGTGCGGCGGTCTGGTGCAGCTGGCTTTCTCTTATCCCGCCGACAGCGAGATGCGCACAGGCGACCGCTACGAATGGCGGATGCAGATGGTCAACGCGAAAAACGCCGCAACGCTGTTTGTAGGAGTGGACTATGCCGACGGCTCTTCTGAATTTCAGTCGCAGAGTCTGATGCCGGAAGAAACGGCATCGATTGTGCTGCAGACCGACTCCACGCGCACCACAAAGCGTGTATACGGATATATGAACTACAAAATGGTGATGGAGAACGCTGTCTTTGTCGACAAAATCTCGCTTTCGCGCTCGCGCCTGCGTCAGGACATCTACAACGCCCATCCATATCAGCGCGGGCTGCGCAACTGACAAGATGCGTTTCCTTGCGCCATATACGGTCTATGAAGGTGCGGTCTGTCGGCTGCACCTTTTTGACATAAGCTCCGACGGCAGCGTCAGCCACCGTGCTGTCGAGGAGGAGACCGCCTACACTCTATATGTGCAGGGCATCGCTGTTGTGGCGGCGGCTGGCATCGACACCGCGCTCATTTCGGAGAGAATAAGAGAGATGGAAGGGCAGGGTGTGCCGTTGGCTGAAATCAGCCGTGCCATTGCCGGAATGAACCTGCCCTCAGGCACCGATGTCTATGTGGCCACATTCCCGTTTCAAACTCTGCAGCGGATTGGCTGAGGCGTGGCAAAATAGATTTTCTGATAAAATTACGCTAAAATCAGCCGAATAGCTAAA
>UMCK01075482.1_pt1 | contig 54012 bp, 48 predicted proteins | sample 1964121 | NCBI WGS metagenome assembly UMCK01 (sample SAMEA4835957, study PRJEB28245) | human gut metagenome | biome: gut microbiome; material: fecal sample | place: Denmark | collected 2008 | reverse complement strand
TGAAAAAGTTTACATTTATCAACACGGAAGTTGAAATAGCCTTTTAAATCATGCACTATTGCCATTTTAAATGCACAAAAAAGGCAGCAAGCTAACCTGCTGCCTAAAATCATTCAATTCACGCCTATCACTGTTAGTAGAAAAAGTATCATCATCACCGCCGATACGCTGCTAAGAACAAGTCCAAATATCACACAGCAAACTGCATTCAGGTCAAAAACTTCATTTCTTTTGCAGTCATATCTGAGCCTACAGACCTTATCGGGTATGTATATCTTTGAGCGCATTACTACCTCATATGGGAATACGTTTGGATACTCACTATCACTAACCTTGTAAAACGCTGTATCAAATTTCTTGCCCTCTGCCCTGCCGAAACGCACAAACTTTCCTTTCACGCTTTTCGTTCCAGTAAGTTTTACAGCAGAGTATACAAAGAAACCAAAAATAGCCAGTAGCAGGATAACAAGAAAAACAATGAACATTATAGGAACTATAACAAAGTCTGCGCCAAGACACATGGCAAGAACAAGAACAACTGTGGCTATGATAACAAATTCCATGACTGTACCCTACAAAAGACTTCTGTAATAGTCACTAAGACGCTTAGCGTTAGCTTTCAAAAGCTCGTCAGCCTTGCTTTTAACACTTTCATCTGCAAAAATACCACGCTTTGAAAGTTCAGAAGCCTGCTTGGCAAAGTCTATCGCCTTTTGAAGATCCGTGGCACGGTCAGAGCCTGAATACTCCCTAGCCACCATAAGGCAAGCTTTCGCCTTAAGCGCACATATCTCATCTGAAAATTCGTCATCAGCGTCATACTCTATAACAGCCTTATAGTTCTTGTTTATAAATTCTGTCCGTATACTGATATAGCCCTCTGCGTCAGGGGCGTTTTTGGAGTCGTTTTCATCAGGCAGAAGGGCATTAGGCTCTATCTCCAACACCTTGCAGAGATATTCAAGGGTCTTTACCGACGGCGTTGCTGAGCCGCTCTCTATCTGACTAAGCATATTACGGGTTATAAAATCACCCACTACCTCGCTTTGAGTCATTTTCTTTGCAAGCCTTGCCTCTTTTATCCTCTTGCCGAAAGTATTTTTCTCCATTATATCGCCTCACTTTATTTACTGTAAATTTCATTTACTTATATGATAGCAGATAGTAAAACAGATTTCAAGTGTTTAACGAAAAATTTACAATTTTTTTGTGCTAAGCCATATCTAAAAAATAATTTTAATTATTATCGAAAATCTATTGACAAATAAGATAAATGAGTATATAATAAACGTAAATAATATTTACATTGGAGGTGTAAGCTATATGAATGAATGGTGGGACGGTTTGTCGCTTTTACTTAAAGTGCTGTATTGTATAGCGTTTCCGTCAACGCTTATACTGCTTGTGCAGACTTTGCTTTCTATGTTCGGTTTTCATGATGGTGGAAGCGGTCACGATTTCAGCGATACGTCAGGTCTTGATCTTGATGTTGATACCAACATAAGCGGTCACGGAGATGTGGATATTGGTCACTGTACACATGATATCGGCTGTGACCACAACGTAGACGGCGGAAACCCTGCGGATTTTGCTTCTATGAGAATGTTCACGCTTCAGACCATAGTTGCTTTTTTCACTGTGTTTAGCTGGTCATCTATCGTTCTTGTAAGCTCAGGTGTTTATCCAGCACTGTCTACAGTTATCGGCTTTGTTCTGGGTCTGGCGACCATGCTTCTTGTAGCAAAGATAGTTCAACTTTCTGCAAGACTTGCTGAAAACGGTACAGCTGATTATAAAAATGCTATAGGAGAAACTGCTACTGTTTATATCCCCTGCCCACCTAAAGACCATGGGCTTGGTAAAGTGAATGTTATGATAAACGGACAGTTAAGAGAAGTCACTGCAATAAACAATGGTGATGAGCTTATAAAGACAGGAACTCAGGTTCGTATTATCGATTTGCAAGGAGATACTGTCGTAATAGAAAAATAAAAGAATTGATAGAACAAAGGGGTGCTAAACATAAAGATTCTGTGAAATGACCCGTCTTGAGGTTATTATAATATTATTTGTGTGGGAGGAAAAATTATGGAACCAGTAATCATCATCTGCGTGATAGTCGTTGTGCTTTTTGCGGCAATTATGGCGATACTGTCACGCTACAGAAAATGTCCGTCTGATAAGGTGCTTGTTATCTATGGTAAAGTAGGAACAGACAAGAATGGTCAAGCAAGAAGCGCAAGATGTATCCACGGCGGTGCGGCTTTCATCGTGCCGATAATCCAGTCTTATGAGTATATGGATCTTACTCCTATATCCATAAATGTGGATCTAAAAAACGCTCTTTCAAAGCAGAACATCAGAATTGATGTTCCGTCAAGATTTACAGTTGGTATCTCGACAGAGCCAGGCGTTATGCAGAACGCTGCTGAAAGACTTCTCGGTCTTAAACTCATTGAGATACAGGAGCTTGCTAAGGATATTATTTTCGGTCAGCTCAGACTTATAATTGCCACCATGGATATCGAAGAAATAAACTCGGACAGAGATAAATTTCTGCTCGCGGTATCAAACAATGTTGAGATAGAGCTTAAAAAGATAGGCCTTAAGCTTATCAACGTAAACGTAACGGATATTACAGATGAGTCTGGATATCTGGAAGCTCTCGGTAAAGAAGCTGCTGCAAAGGCTATCAATGACGCTAAGAAGTCAGTTGCCGAAAAGCACAGAGACGGTGAGATCGGTCAGGCAAACGCTCAGAAAGACCAGCGTATCCAAGTTGCTGCTGCAAACGCTTCTGCTATCGACGGTGAGAACCAAGCCAAGATAGAGGTTGCACAGTCAGAAGCCCTCAGACGTGAGCGTGAAGCGGAAGCTCTCAGACAGGCTACAGCCGCAGAAGCTGTTCAGGCAGCAAAGGCAAAGCAGGAAGCTTACATAGCTCAGCAATCCGCCGAGCAGACGAGAGCCGAACTTGAAAAGGCTACACAGACCGCCGATGTTATCGTAAAGGCTCAGATCTCAAAACAGCAGGCCGAGATCGAAGCTGAAGCACAGGCTGAGGTAGTAAGACGTAAAGCAAAGGGTGAGGCCGATGCTATCTTTGCAAAAATGGAAGCTGAAGCAAAGGGTAATCAGGAAATACTCACAAAGCAGGCAGAAGGTATGAGAAAGCTTGTTGAAGCAGCAGGCGGAGATGCTAATGCAGCCGTCAAACTCATAGTTGCTGACAAGCTTGAAGAACTTATCTCTATTCAGGTAGAAGCTATCAAGAACATTAAGATAGACAAGATAACCGTGTGGGATACAGGCGCAGGTGCAGACGGAAAAGGCTCGACAGCAAACTTTCTAAGCGGACTTATGCAGTCAGTTCCTCCGCTGAACGATCTGTTCAAGCAAGCAGGAATGTCACTCCCTGATTTTCTTGGCGAGGACATACAGGAAGCTTTGAAAAAGTCACAGGAAGAAGCAGTAAAGAGAGCAGCCGAGGCTGATAATGCAGGAACTCTCGACCCAAAAGATGTTGAGGTAATAGAGCCTGAGAAATAATTAATTTGACCTCCGTAGTTTAACGATTGCGGAGGTCTTTTGGTATAAATAAAAGCGAGTTTCAACATCATGAAACTCGCTTTTTATGTTCAATATGGTTCAACGACTACTGCTCTGCCCTCTTTCAAGGACCTTTGTACATCAATAAAACGCTGATTTTTGCTGCCCATAAATTTCAACTCAAGGCTTCGCTGTGACAGAATAAATGGTCCGTCAACAAGATAATCAAGCTGACTAAGAAGCTCCATATAGCCGTTTTCAGCGTTAGCGTTTGCAATTAGATATTCATAAGTATATCCAGTGAAAGATATGACATTCAGCGGAAATCTATTAAAGGCTTTTATCCTTCCTGCAAGTTCTGCTAACGGTTTGCACTGACAGAAAGGCTCACCGCCACTGAACGTCACGCCGTCAAGAAGCGGGTCTTTTATTATCTCATTGTAAAGCTGGTCTGTGTCAACGACAATGCCACCGTTAAAATCATGTGTCTGCGGATTGTGACAACCCTCACAGCCGTGTGGACAGCCCTGCGTAAAAATAGTGAACCTAAAACCCGGTCCGTCTACGATAGATTCACCGACAGTGCCTGCTATCCTAAGCTCCATGGCTAATTATCACCTTCACAGCAGGCTTTTGCACGAGGTATCCTCTCATGTATCACCTTGCTGTGTTCAGCCTCAGAACGTCCACACTTCGGGCATTTGTCACCTATTATTCCAGTATATCCGCAAACAGGATCACGGTCAACAGGGTGGTTTATTGAGCCGTAGCCTATGCCAACTTCTTTCATATATCTTACGACTTTCTCGAATGCAGAAAGATTGTTCAGCGGATCGCCGTCAAGCTCGATATAGCTTATATGGCCTGCATTTGTAAGAGCATGGTAAGGAGCTTCTATTTTAAGTTTCTCAAACGCTGTTATCGGATAGTAAACAGGTACATGGAAAGAATTAGTATAATATTCTCTGTCCGTAACTCCTGCTATCTCGCCATAACGTTCTCTATCCATTTTAACAAATCTGCCAGAAAGTCCCTCAGCAGGCGTTGCAAGCAACGAGAAGTTAAGACCAGTACGCTTTGTTTCCTCATCCATTCTTGCTCTCATACGTGAGATTATCTCCAAGCCAAGCTCTCTTGCTTCTTCACTTTCACCATGGTGCTTGCCAGTAAGCACTTTAAGACACTCAGCAAGACCGATAAAGCCCACTGAAAGCGTGCCATGCTTTAGCACTTCTTCAAGCGTATCGTCAGCCGTAAGCTTCTCTGAATCGAGCCATATGCCCTGACCCATGAGAAACGGATAATTTCTCACACGCTTTGAACACTGTATCTTAAATCTGTGCATAAGCTGGTCGATACAAAGATCCATAAGTTCATCTAGGCTGTCAAAGAAAGCACCGATATTACGCTGTGCTTTTATGCCAAGTCTAGGGAGATTAATGGTAGTAAAAGAGAGATTTCCTCTTCCTGTTACTATCTCACGAGTAGGGTCATATGCGTTACCGATAACTCTTGTGCGGCAACCCATGTAAGCTATCTCAGTGTCAGGATTGCCCTCCTTGTAATATTGTAGATTGAAAGGAGCGTCGATAAATGAAAAATTCGGGAAAAGACGCTTCGCTGATACACGGCAGGCAAGCTTGAAAAGGTCATAGTTCGGGTCATCAGGATCAAAGTTCACGCCCTCTTTTATCTTGAAAATATGTATAGGGAAAATAGGCGTTTCACCATTGCCAAGTCCTGCTTCCTCTGCAAGAAGAATATTCTTTATAACAAGTCTGCCCTCGATAGAAGTATCAGTACCATAATTTATGGAGCTAAAAGGCGTTTGAGCGCCTGCACGGGAGTTCATGGTATTAAGATTATGGATAAGCGCTTCCATTGCCTGATATGTGGCTCTGTCAGTTTCTTTCAAAGAGTTTTTATATGCAAAACTCTGTATCTTCTTCACTATAGGTGCGTCAACAAAATTCACAAGAAACTGTGCTTCAGCCTCTTGATAGCCGTTATCATTGGCGAGAGTGATCTTTAAACCCTGCTCATCAAGCATTTCAGTTATTTTCTTTGCAATGCTCTGAGCATCAGAAACTTCACCAAGGAGAGCAAGCCCCCTGCCGATATTGTCACGATAGCGGTGTCTGAATGTCTTTCTTACGCCCTCAGCCATATCATAATCGAACTTCGGAAGAGATTGACCACCATGCTGGTCGTTCTGATTGGATTGTATCGCAATGCAGGCAAGCGCCGCATAGCTCTGTATATCATTTGGTGTACGCAAAAAGCCATGACCTGTAGAAAAACCCTTATCAAAAAGCTTTGTAAGGTCTATCTGAGTGCAAGTGGTAGTCAGTGTATAAAAATCAAGATCATGAATGTGGATATCCCCCTCCTGATGAGCCTTTGAATGCTCAGGAGCAAGAACATACATCTCATTGAACTCCTTTGCACCCACAGATCCGTATTTAAGCATTGTACCCATTGCGGTATCACCGTCTATATTAGCATTCTCACGCTTCAAATCGTTATCTTTCGCTGATTGGAAAGTAAGATCCTCATAAACTTTCATAAGACGGGTATTCATTTCTCTTGCACGAGTTCTGTTTGAGCGGTAGAGTATATAACTTTTTGCAGTATCAGCCATGCCCTCCTCAATAAGTACACGCTCAACGCAATCCTGAATCTCTTCAACAGTAGGCATATCAAGGTGTTTTTCCATAAGCTTATCAACAACTTTACCCGAAAGCTCCAAAGCTTCCTCATAGTTATCCTTGCCCACAGACTGAGCCGCCTTGTATATAGCACCAGCTATTTTCTCAATATTGAAAGTTACAGTACGTCCGTCACGCTTTTTTATCTTGATTATCACAATACCGCCTCCGATTTTCCCGATTTATCCTTATATTTTTTTATATTCTCACAACTCGCACCGCAAATCACAACATATTGTATAAAAAGCAGTGCTTAATACAAGTATATAGTATAAGTGACACAAAGTCAAGGCGTTATACAACAAAATGTGACTTTGTTATTTGTATTAAATGCACAAAGCCACATTTTCGTCAGATATTGATTTTAGATGTCAAGTAAAATGCTTTTAGCTGTAATGTAGCCGAACTTTACAATGCATAATACAATATAGTTTAGTTCTCAATGCTGTAAAGTGAGCTAACTTGTCATATTATACATTTTCAAGTGCTGATCCATGCTTCTAAAATGTCGTAAATAAGCGAATTCAGCAAGTACGTAAAGCACTTTAACTTGTCGAGCTTTTGAATTTTGCACTATGCTGCTGAACTGCTCTCAGCACTCTCATAAGTGTAATCATGAGTAACTACAGAGCTGCCTGTTTCATTTTCAAGTACCTCTTCGAGAGTAGTATTCATCATGTAGGCACAGAAAGATATCAGCATTACAAAAAAACTCACTATCAACACGATATCCAATCTATAACTATTTTTCTTCTTTTTGTTATCGTTCATAAGATCTTCTCCAAAATATGATTTTAATACTATTATACTATATCCCTCTGCCTTTTTCAAGCCAAAATGACAAAATCGCAGATATTTTTATACCATACACACTGCCATGTGATAAATGCACAAAAGACAATTTCTTTTATTGTTTAATTTTTGTTTTTACCCCTTGCAAAAAAGCCGCATATAGTGTATAATAAATATTATATTGCTTGACGTTCACTAGGCGACAAGCGGCCGTATTAACTAAGATACAGGCAATTTGATTTAACAGAAATGAGGCTTTTATATGTGCGGTTTTGTTGGATTTACAAATAAAATCAATGACGCTTCCATAGTTCTTGGAAAAATGATGGATAGAATAAAACATAGAGGTCCTGACTCTGACGGAAAATATGTTGACGAGCAGATCGCAATGGGTTTCCGCCGACTTTCGATCATCGACCTTTCAGATCAAGGTAGCCAGCCTATCTTCAATGAAGATAAGTCGTTGGTACTTACATTCAACGGTGAGATATACAACTACAAGGATCTCCGTGAGGAGCTTGTAGCGTCTGGTCACAAGTTCTATACACAGACCGACTCAGAGGTGCTTATCCACGGCTATGAGCAGTGGGGCGAGAATATGCTTGACAAGCTGAGAGGAATGTTTGCATTCGTTATCTTCAACAAGAATACAAATGAGGTTTTCGGTGCAAGAGATTTCTTCGGTATCAAGCCTCTTTACTACGCAAAAATGGGCGAAACTCTTATGTGGGGTTCTGAGATAAAGAGTTTTCTTGACCACCCTCATTTCAAGAAGGAACTTAACACAGACGTTCTTGAAACTTATCTCACATTCCAGTATTCTCCTACAACAGAAACTTTCTTCAAAAATGTTTACAAGCTCCCTGCCGCTCACTGCTTTACATACAAGAACGGCGAGATGAACGTAAGAAGATATTGGGAAGTCAAGTTCCATGCGGACAATGGTCCTTCTTTAGAGGATTGGGTGAATAGGATATCCGACACTTTCAAGAACTCTGTTGAGGTACACAAGTTTGCTGACGTTGAGGTAGGTTCTTTCCTTTCAAGCGGTGTAGATTCAAGCTATGTTGCCGCTGTTGCCAACGTTGACAAGACCTTTACTGTAGGCTTTGGCGAGGACGAAAAGTACAACGAGATAGGCTATGCTAAGGAATTTTCAAAGTATATCAATAAGGAGAACTTCTCCAAGGTCATTTCTCCTGAGGAATACTGGAACAGCCTTTCAAAAATACAGTATCACATGGACGAACCTCTCGCAGACCCTGCGGCTGTGGCTCTGTTCTTCGTATGTCAGATTGCCTCAGAAAAGGTCAAGGCAGTGCTTTCAGGCGAGGGTGCAGACGAAATATTCGGTGGATACAACATCTATCACAACCCTGCTGATATGGCAAGCTACTTTAAGATACCAAGACCTATCAGAAAGGCTGTTGGTGCAGTTGCTGATAAACTGCCTCACAAGCACGGCATAAACTATCTTATAAGAGGTTCTAAGGACCTTGACGAGAGATTTATTGGTAACGCATACATCTTCTCTGAGAAAGAGCGTAAGGACATTCTGAGCATAAAAACAAACGCTCCTGACGCTATGGCTATCACAAAACCTTTTTACGATAAGGTAAGGGATCAGGATCAGGTAACGCAGATGCAGTACATTGACTTGCACCTTTGGATGACAGGTGATATTCTTCTTAAGGCGGATAAAATGAGCATGGCTCACTCCCTAGAGCTTCGTGTACCGTTCCTTGACAGAAAGGTAATGGAGCTTGCAGAGCAGATACCTGTAAAGGACAGAGTTACTGAAACTGAAACGAAGTATGCAATGCGTCTTGCTGCACTTCAGGCTTGCCCTCCACAGACAGCTAAGAAAAAGAAGCTCGGCTTCCCTGTTCCTATCAGGGTATGGCTCAAAGAAGATAAGTATTATAATATAGTAAAGGATAAGTTTACTTCTCCTCAGTCGGCACAGTTCTTCCATACAGATAAGCTTGTACAGCTTCTTGACGATCACCGTGCAGGCAAGTATGACTATTCAAGAAAGATCTGGACAGTGTTCTCATTCCTTGTTTGGTATGATGTTTATTTCAGCGACAACGTATAATTACACAAATAGTAAAAGCGGTTACCTCCAGCGGGTTACCGCTTTTACTGTAATTTTTTATATAACTATCTTTTAGAAATACTTTTTTCTTTATGTAGTAGCATCAACATGTATATATTAGGATACAGCTAATATAATATGGTACGGTCAATGTAAAATCATTGAAGATTAAAGGTAAAAAAGCAAAAAATATTGTGTCTTAGCTATTGTAAATTTTAAAATAATATGTTATAATAAATCTTAAATAAATGAGAGGAACAGGGGGTATCATATGACAATGGCTACACTCAAAATAGTTTTCTGGGCTTTAGCTTTCGTGTTCTTTGTTGTATGCGAGGTCGCAACAGGAACGGCACTTGTGTCTATATGGCTTGCTATAGCAGCTCTTATTGCGATGTTTTGTGCCATAGCTAAGCTTTCTTTCCTTACACAGTGCATCGTATTCGTCGTAAGCTCGATCATACTTCTTTTGCTTACAAGACCTGTGGTCAAGAAGCTCCAGAACAAGACAGTTGCAACAAATTACGAGCTTGATGTGGGAAAAACTGCAATAGTTATTGAGCCTATAGATAACTCTGTGAACAAAGGCAGGGTCACTCTTGATGGCACAGATTGGGCAGCAAGAACTGAGGACGGCTCAAAGATCTCAGAAGGCACACCAGTGAAGGTCGTGCGTATTGACGGTGCAAAGCTGATAGTTTCAGAAGAAAAGTAACAGCTTACATAAATTTATTTTTAGGAGGCATATAATGGAACCTGGAATTTATATCGTACTTGCTATCATCGTATTGCTTATAATTATTGTTATCAGCAACATCAAGATAGTACCGCAGGCATATGTATTTGTAGTTGAAAGACTTGGAGCTTTTCATGCGGCATGGGGAACGGGACTTCACGTAAAAGTACCTTTTATCGACCGAGTTGCAAAAAGAGTATCTATCAAAGAGCAGGTAGTTGACTTCAAGCCACAGTCAGTTATCACAAAGGATAACGTAACAATGCAGATAGACACTGTTGTGTTCTTCCAGATAACAAACGCAATGCAGTTCACATACGGTGTTGAGAGACCTATCTCAGCTATTGAAAATCTGACGGCAACAACACTCAGAAACATTGTTGGTGATCTTGATCTTGAGGCTACGCTCACTTCCCGTGACATTATCAACACAAGGATCACAGCAATTCTTGATGAAGCCACAGATAGGTGGGGCATCAAGGTGCAGAGAGTTGAGCTTAAGAATATTCTTCCGCCAAGAGAAATTCAGGACGCAATGGAAAAGCAGATGAAAGCTGACCGTGAAAGACGTGAAAAGGTCATTCAGGCAGAGGCTGAGAAGAAATCTCAGGTGCTTGTTGCAGAGGGTGAGAAAGAATCTAAGATACTCAGAGCACAGGCAGACAAGGAGTCACAGATACTTGCAGCCGAAGCTGAGAAGCAGTCTATGATACTTCGTGCAGACGCTGTCAAGGAGCAGAAGATACTTGAGGCAGAAGGTGAAGCGCAGGCTATCGACATGGTACAGAAGGCAATTGCTGAGAGTATCGTCAAGCTGAATGCTGCTAACCCTAACGAGCAGGTAATCCAGCTCAAGAGCCTTGAAGCATTTGCTAAGGCAGCAGACGGCAAGGCTACAAAGATCATTATACCAAGTGAGATACAGGGTATTGCAGGTCTTGCAACAGGACTTAAAGAAGTCATGACAGATGTTAAGAAGCCACAGTAAAACGCATATAGTTAATCCCCTTCAAGGCAAATGCTTTGGAGGGGATATTTTTTTCATTGAAAAGCGAGCAGGACACTGAGATAAACTCAATGCCCTCCCAATATCATTAAGCTAAAAAAAATCAAGAAATAAAATAACTATGATACATTCGCATGAATACGTTAGCTATCGGCTCTAAAAATGCTCCGTCAGCAAGAAAAATTGTATGCGTTATTATACTTGATATACTTATTTTTCCATAGTCCCAACTAAAAATAGATATTTAAGTTTTCTATTTTCGTTTTCATTAACATCGGGAATAATATTTGTAATATTCACCATTATTTTATGATAAATATTAATCATACGGCATTTATTAAATGCAATTAAATATCCACGTTCTAGATCTGGTTTATTAAATTCTGAACAAAATAAAATTGTATTGCCATGATAAAAAATGTCAATTTTATTTGTAGACAAAGTAATAACAGAAATTTTATCGAATACGTTTTTTTCAAACGAAATTGTTTTTTCTCCAAAATTTTCTGCAATCACCTGTCTAGCCAAATCTATATTCCCGTGTGCAATTTCTTTTTTTATAAATTCTTCTATCTCAATATCATTATCAGTTTTTTTTATTTGATGACGTGAAAGAAACAGGAAAAGAGCAATTGCTGCGAAATCAGCATTAACACTTTCATATATAATCTCGTGACTGTTTCGCTCTATTTTCAAAACAGCAAAATGCCCACAATCCCTCTCTAATATTTCGTAATATATTTCCGGGGCGCCACCATCAACATCGCAGACAACAGAATTATTATAAGATTTCAAACATATATTTCTTACATCAGCCAAACAAATATTATGAGATATTTGAATTTTATAATACAAGTCATTAAATGTACTGATTATATCATTCAAAAACTATCTCTCCCTTCAACACTTTAAAATCGACCAACATACTCCCCCATATGTTCCGTAGCATTCGCATTAGTTCACACTACATTTGTCTCGGTATTAGGATTTATATAAAATTCTTTTAAATAATCATCGGGAATACGCAAATCCAGTTCTTTTTTAAGTTCATGAAAATATTTTTTCCATTGAATTGAAATTTTTTCCCACCAACCATCAATTGAGGTTTTAATAAGTATAGCCTCATTATTATCACCCCAATCATAACATATGCAGCATCCGCAAGCACCTTGACCATAATTAAAGCGCATATCAAAATAGTCACAATACTTGAATCCCAAACTAAATTCTTCATGTCCATTGCCGTAAAAAGCGTCTATCAAATTAAAATCCGAAACTAAACTACCAAAATATTTTTTCATTTCAGTTTCCACTATTTTGGCTTTTATTTCTGCTCGATTTTCATTCATTATAAAAACCCCTTTGCTTTTAAAAATTTCTTGGGAATCTGCTTTTTTACATCTGTCGTTATACATTTTATCAAACTGTCACAAAGCTTATCAAAGTCGGTATTAAGCGATGACGAAAATAGCATTTTCTTTTCAATGCGATTTGTTATGATAAAAAAATATAAGTTGTTATCTCTAATTTCAACCTCAAATGGATAATAATCATAAACGATTGAAGACATTTTATTATTACAAAAAGTAACAGTATCTATTAAATGCTTGTCATAACTACGTATTTTTTGAGTTAATGTTCTAAGTAAATTAAATTTTTCATCTAATTCCATACCAAAAATCTCCTACTGGTAGTAAATCAATATATCCGTATTTATTTTTTAAATACTCCCATTCATTATATAGCGATGTTCCTGTAAAATTTCTTGGATCATGTGAAAAACGAATTGTTTTACCCGCTTGAACCCCCGTATACATCTATTTTTTGTCAATTACACTTTTTATAAGGTGCAATTTTCAAAATGCTGTCGATTTCTTTTTGACACCTTTCTTTAAAAAGCGGATCAATTTTTCCTAATAACTCAAGCTGCTTACTCCACAGCAATTTTCTAGGATCTTCCTTTTCGTTTCTGTTCTTTAATTCATATTTCGACGCTAATGAAAATGTTATACCTTCAAATAATGGATATAATATATCATTAATATACAAGCTTCGATAATGTTTATTTTCTTTGCCCCTCTCCATTATAACATAATGATATTCATTATTTGAAATATATATTGTCCCCCCATCGCTAAAAACAGTCCCCGTCGAAGAGAAAATCGGATACAATTTGGAATCATAGGGCAAACCAATCTTCTCTCCGTGTTTATAAATAAGCTTTCTAACTTCATTAATATTCATCATTTAATCCTATTCTTTATTCAACTTCAACGATATAGCCAAACTTTTTAAGTTCATCAACTGAATAAGTTGATAGATATTGTGTTCCTCCACCAACTTCGTCAAACCATGGCACTATTTCTCCAGATTTCACTTCAAAAGATACTAAAACCTTATACTTTGTATATGGTTCATTTTTCATATATGGAGGCAATGCTCTTTCACTATATGGTGTTCCCAACGGTGAAAAGTATTTACCAGTTCCATTGCTGCCATATCTGTCTATAATCATACCAGGCTCTAATGTTTTCGTTTCAAATATTCCGTCAACAAAGCCATTAATATTTGTATCTCCGTTTGTTCCCGGATAAATAGTAATACCTTTTTCTTGTTCAAAATATTTCGGATTATCATAAACAGATTTATGTCTTACATACAATTCGTAATCAGGCTGATAATCCCATTTGCTAATTTTATCTATGTCAGCCTTAGAACTTGCAACAAGCTCGTTTAAATAGCTTTCATCTAAAGATTTTAAATAATCATAAAAGCTATCTTTCTGTTTAGATGCAGTCTTTACAAACGATTTCGCTGCGTCGTCATCAAGGTTATTAATTGCCTTGACAAGATAATCGCCGCCCTTAACAGCAACTTTAACGCCATCATCACCATAGTCTCTTATCAAAGCTGCAACAGCGTCTTTATCCAAAATCTTATTTATCGCAACAATTGCTTCATCATCATACTTAGAAAGAATAGCAACAATATCAGAAGCTTGACCGGATTTGAATATTGAGTCAAGCAACTCAGGAGATATCTTTTTGGAAACCTCATACCCGCATACCTTTGCAACCTCTTCTTTAGCGTATTGCTTTAAGAGATATCTCTGATAAAGTTCGCTTGACGCAATAACCTTATTATTTAACTCCCATACTGCTCCTGAAATACTTCCGATCAGCCTTTGAACAAACCGTTATAGTCAAAATGTATGCCTTGGGTCCCGATATCACCTGCTGATAACCATTATTAATACCGATTTTGAGCAGATTGGTGTCGACAAACTTGGAATCATAAATATTTTTAACGTGTTCTTTAATTGTACCACAAATATACGGCAATTTCAAGGGAATTTTTGATATATTCTTCTGAGCGATCATCTTGCCGGTAACATTAACCGATATTTCTTCAGAAGACTGATCGTCAAACTTGCTTAAATACAAATAAAAGTCGGAAGAATCTTTGAAATCGGAAATATCGACATCGATATTCTGTTTTTCGATCTCGTCCGAAATACTCTCTACCTGCTTGTATTTCTTGAAGCTGATATCGAGTTCGTATTCCTTGCCGTCGATCTATCTCGCAGTATCCGACTCACTCAAAGCCGCCCGCTTTTCAAGTCCTGAGCGAAATCCGCCGATACCTGCAAAGATATCAAAATATTTTATCAGTACGAATCATCTCCTTTCCGATTTTTCCAACAAAAAAACGGTCAAGCTTTTTTCAAAACTTGACCGTCACATTGATATATTCATTTCTTCTGTTGGCTCACTATCTTCACTTACGATATGGAAATCGTCCACACCAGGGATAACTCCGAGCGTTCTGCCGTTATCAAAGACGCAATGCACAGTGCCGATATCATCCATATGTTCGATATTTTTTTGTTGTGTAGGGTTCGACTTCCTTTTTTGTGAAAACCGTTGAAAAGTATCCACAGTTTTACATTAAAACTTTTCGCTTTCTAAACATCAAAAAAAGCTCGTAAATACGAGCTTTTCGAGGTGTGCATCTATTTTATTGCACAAGTATGGTGCGGGTGACAGGACTTGAACCTGCACGGTGTTGCCAATAGAACCTAAATCTATCGCGTCTGCCAATTCCGCCACACCCGCGTACAAAATAACATTATTATTTTATCATAAACTCCCTACTTTGTCAAGACTTTTTGCTCAAAAAAAATGCCCGATGTTCAAAACATCGGACTGTTTTTTTATAATCTCTTAATATTGTCAAGAATTATCAGCTTGTGTGTAAAACCCTCAAGCTTGTTTTTGATATCACCGTTCTTTATAAAAAGGAGTGTTGGCAGTGCTGTAACGTCATATCTCTTCGCAAGATCTGGCTGAGACGTGATATCACACTTAGCTATGATAGCGGTTTTTCCAAGCTCTTCTGCAGCTTCGTTAAGCCCTGCCTCTGTTCTTTTACAGTGAACACAGGTAGGTGAGTAAAATTCTATAACAAGCGGTTTGTCTGCTGATATCAGCTCGTTGTAATTCTGGTTTGTCAGTTCTGTAAGCATTTTTTTATTTCCTCCAATATATATTATATTATTCATATAGATTTACTATGAATATAGTGATTATATCACTATTTACGCACTTTGTCAAGAGTATTATCAAACATTTCTGTATATCATATTTCTCATATATGTAAGTTATGAATAAAATGTACAACAATAATAAAGTATTCCTATCATATATGTATGATTTCACAAAAATCATTTATAACTATTGACATTTCCATAAAATCATGTATAATAAAAGCATACTAATCATATCGACTTGATATGAATTGAAAGTGAGGAGCTTAAATTGTCAAAGATCAATAAGCGAATGCAGCGATGTTGACACTGGAACTATCACAGCAATATATCTAAATTGGAGTTGTCAGCTATGTATATAGAATTAAAAAACATTAATAAAAGCTTTGGCGATTTTAAAGCTTCGGATAACGTAAGTTTTGGTATTGAAAAGGGAAAGCTTATCGGTTTGCTCGGACCGAGCGGCAGCGGTAAAACAACTATTCTGCGTATGCTTGCAGGTTTGGAAAAACAGGATAGCGGTGATATTATTATAGATGGTAAAAATGTCAACAAACTTCCATCAAATGAAAGAGGTATCGGATTTGTTTTTCAAAGCTATGCGCTCTTCCCTTTTATGACAGTTTACGATAATATAGCTTATGGTCTGAAGGTTCAGAAAAAAGATAAGAAGTTTATCAGACAACGTGTGGCTGAGCTTCTTGAACTTGTTGGCTTGCCTGACGTTGGCAAGCGTTATCCTGACCAGCTTAGCGGAGGTCAAAGGCAGCGTATCGCTCTTGCAAGAGCACTAGCACCTCAGCCTGAACTCCTTCTACTTGACGAACCTTTTGCAGCTATCGACGCAAAGGTAAGAAAAGAACTGAGAACATGGCTTCGTGATACTATTGATAAAATAGGCATAACAAGCATTTTCGTTACACACGATCAGGACGAAGCAATAGAGGTCGCAGACGAAATTGTTATCACAAACAAAGGCAGAGTTGAGCAGATAGGCAATCCAGTTGAGATATACCTTGAACCTAAAACTCCTTTTGTTGCTCAGTTTATCGGTCAGTCCGCAGTTATCGAGGACTACAGCAAGCTCAAAGGCTTTGAAACAGCAGAGGGCAAGACTTCAGCTATAATCAGACCTGAGTTTATCGAGATAAACAAATTTGAAGACAGCGAGTATCACCAGTTTGAAAGCTCAATGGAGGATGCCGTTGTGGAAGAAGTTTCATTCAGAGGAAACGCCTTTGAGGTTAAAGCTTCCATAGACGGTATCTCAGTAACAGGCAGATATCCGCTGAACGCTTCCCGCCTAAAAAAAGGTGATAAGGTAAAAGTACTTATCAAGAAGCTTTACACTATTGATGAAAACACTACAAATATTCTCGTAAACAAAGCTCTTGATGACTCAGAGCTGTACTATATTTAATAAGGAGGACATTAAAGATGGAAAATAATAAAACAAAGTCCTCTGCTATACAGAAGATACTAAAATGTGGCATCATATCATGGGTAGCAATAATTGCCCTTTGGGGAATAGGATCTTTGAAATATGATGAATATTTTCTTCCAAGCCCAAAGGAAACGATCGACAGCATGAAGGAACTTATCAAAGACGGAACTCTTTGGAGTGACATTGTTGCAAGCGTCGGAAGAGTAATAAAAGGCTGGCTACTTTCAATAATTTTTGCTGTTCCTATGGGTCTTATTGTAGGAAATTTCAGACCTGTACGCTGGCTCGTTGAACCTATACTTAGCTTTTTCAGATTTGTGCCTGCTATCGCATTGACGACACTCTTTCTAATGTGGTTCGGAGTAGGCGAAGAATCAAAAGTAGCACTTATTTTCTACGCATCATTCTTCCCTATGTTCGTAAACACTATAGCGGGTGTGGCTTCAACTGATAAGCAGCTCGTGGAAGCAGCTTCCTGCATGGGGGCAAAAAAAGCAAGAGTTTTTTTCACAGTAGTTGTACCATCAGCGGTATCTAATATCTACACTGGAATAAGACTAGGACTTAGCTCAGCTATCATCTGTGTTGTGGCAGCTGAAATGCTGGTCGGCAGTGATGGTCTTGGTTATCTTATAAACAGCTCGAAGCTTTATTACAAAACAAGCTGGGCTTTTGCAGGAATCGTAACACTTGCTGTGATCGGCTTTGCTGCTGACAGGATCCTACAGTTTATTGGCAAGAAAAAACTTAAACACTTTGACGTAAAATAATTAATTTAACAGGAGAGATTTAAAAATGAACATAAAAAAGATAATCGCAATAATAGCATCGACAGCATTGACAGCAACTCTTCTTGCATCATGCGGTAGTTCATCAAGCGGAAAAACCGCAAAGAAGGTTACCAAAGACGGTAAAGAACTTAGCGTTTTGAGAGTTGCGAACATGACAGGTCAGCCAGATCAGTATGCCGACTATATCGGTATGGAGCAAGGAATATTTGAGAAATATGGTATATCTCTCGAAACATCAGAATACGCTGCCGGCATTAACACAGTTGACGCTATTGCAACAGGCACAGCAGATACAGGACTACTTGCAGATTTTGCTGCTGTAAACAGAATTGGAAATACTCTCGATAACACTAATCTTGTGATTTTTTCAGATCTAAGTTCTAGCGTCTCATATAACGGTGGTCTTTTTGTTGCACCAAAATACAAAGATGATCTTGATGCTTTAGATGAAAGTGAAGGATGGATAACTTCTATTGGAACAGTTTCAGAATACTTCAACTGGCAGGCTCAGACTTATTTAGGACTTGACCCGTCAAAGCAGAAAAACGTCAACACAGATTCCATATCAACTCAGATAGCAGTTGCACATAACGGTGAGGCATCAGCCGCTATCGTTACAGGCTCAGCTATAAAAAAATATGAAGCAGAGGGCTGGACTCAGGTCGCATCTGCAAAAGATATAGGGATAAACGTATCTGCTTATCTTATAACATCAAGCGACTTTGCAAAGAACAATACTGAAACTCTTACGAACTATCTTAAAGCACTTGATGAAAGCGTTAAATACATAAATGACAACTTAGATGAGTCGGCTGAAAAAATATCAAAGAAATATGGAATCGAACCAGATGATTTCAAAACAAACTGGGAACAGTACAGTATTAAACTGGGACTTTCTGAGGAAGCTGCATCTCATCTTGATGAAATAAATAAGTGGGCGTATGATAATGGTAAATATCCAAACAGTTACAACATAAGGGAATTTTATTATCCAGACTCAGCAAAAAAAGCATTTCCAGATAACGTTACAGCAGACCTTACAAAAACAGACAAATAAACAAGGAGGAATCAGACATGGGTTATCCAAGCATTTATCCAACAGGAGTTACAATATACAACAAAGAAAAAGCCTACAGCGGCTATACGATCTTCCCGTCCGCTAAAGGTGCTCTGCTCATAGATATGAATGGCAATGAAGTAAAGCTTTGGGCTGGACTGGGAGGATTTCCTAACAAAATACTCCCAGGCGGATATGTAATGGGCACAACAGGAGCAAGAGGAGGTAAATATGCATATCAGGATCAACTTGATCTTGTTCAGGTAGACTGGGACGGTCATATCGTATGGAAATTCGACAAAACTGAACTTGTTGCCGACCCGGGTAAAGAACCGGTCTATATGGCTAGACAACACCATGATTTTCAGCGTGAGGGCAGCACTGTGGGTTACTATTATCCAAATGGTGAGCCAAAGACAGACAGTGGCAATACACTTATCCTTACTCACGAGAACCTCTACAACCACGATATTTCAGACAAAAGACTTATCGACGATAAAATCATCGAAGTGGATTGGGAAGGCAATATAATTTGGAGCTGGCGTGCAAGCGACCACTTTGATGAGCTTGGCTTTGACGAGGCCGCAAAGAACGCATTGTTCAGAAACCCTGGTCTTCACGGTGAGGCAGGTGGAGATTGGATGCACATAAACAACTTCTCTACCCTTGGCGAAAATAAGTGGTATGACGCAGGCGACAAACGCTTCCACCCGGACAATATCATATTTGACGCAAGAAACTCAAACATACTCGGAATTATCGAGAAATCAACAGGTAAGATAGTATGGCGTGTAGGTCCTAACTTCAACGAAAGCGAAGCCACAAAGAAGCTTGGCTGGATAATTGGTCAGCACCATCTGCACATGATACCAAAGGGACTTCCTGGAGAGGGCGACCTGTTGGTATTCGATAACGGTGGCGAGGGTGGCTACGGCACACCTAACCCTGCTTCCCTCACGGGCGTGAACAATGCACACAGAGATTACTCAAGAGTACTTCAATTCAATCCTGTTACACTTGAAATAACATGGCAGTACACTCCCCTTGAAGCAGGAAATCTACTTTTTACTGACGCTTCTAAGTTCTATAGCTCATACATCAGCTCTGCACAGCGACTTCCGAACGGAAACACTCTTATTACGGAAGGTTCAGATGGACATCTTCTTGAGGTCACGCCTGACCATGAAATAGTTTGGGAATTTGTAAACCCTTATTTCAAGAATTTTGCTGGAACATTCAAAAGCAACATGATCTACAGAGCTTATCGTGTACCATACGAGTGGATACCACAGCTTGAAAAGCCTGTTGAGACCTCTATCGAGCCTATCGACATTACAAAGTTCAGAGTACCGGGTGCTTCTATTGGCGAGGGCACAGGACTTGTTACAGCCGTTGACGGGATCGATCCAACAAAAGGAGTTCCCCTCACAGGTTCAGGAAATGAAGAAGATGATGAAGAACGCATCGACTTCTGTGTTGCTTCTGTAAAGAAAAAAGATCTAGAATAAAATTAATGTACATAAGGCAGCTTCTGTAAAACGAGGCTGCTTTTTTTAAGACCGCAGAGAGTTTACAAGTCCTTGACAAAAGAAAAGATTAGTGCTATTATATTATGTGATATTGTTATTTATTTATCAATCATGTTTATTAGTAAAGGAAAGTGTAAATATATGTCTAAAGACGGTTCGATATCCGCATCAGTAATAAAACGACTGCCACGTTATTATAGATTTTTAGGTGAGCTTCAAAAAGAAGGACTTGAAAGAATATCTTCAAGGGAGCTTTCTGAGAGAATGAAGCTCACGGCTTCACAAATAAGACAAGACCTTAACTGCTTTGGCGGATTCGGTCAGCAGGGATATGGCTATCACGTTGACGAGCTTAGAATGGAAATAGGCAAGATACTCGGAGTAGACAAGCATTTCAAGACCATACTTATCGGTGCAGGAAACCTCGGTAAAGCTATCGCCACACATATTAACTTTGAAACAAGGGGTTGCAATCTCATTGGCATATTTGATATAAACCCTAAGCTCACTGGTGAAGTGGTAGGAAACATACCGATTCGTCACACTAATGATATAGAAAGCTTTTGCGAAGCAAACTCCCCTGTTGTAGCTGTGCTTTGTATACCAAAGGCAAACACTCAGGCTATTGCAGACCAGCTTGTAAATCTTGGTCTGAAAGCGTTCTGGAATTTTTCACATTATGATCTTAGCATCGACTATGAAAACATAGTTGTGGAAAATGTCCATTTGGGCGACAGCCTGCTTACACTTACATATGCAACAAATATCATCACAAGCACTGATACTGACAACAACGAAGAGATCGAATAAAAAAAATTCACACCAGAAAATTCTCTGGTGTGATTTTTTTATATAAAGTATTAGCGAACTGTTTTAACCGCGGCTGTTTCAACAACTGCAGCAAGATGGTCATTAACCTCTTTGCTCTGATAGTATTCAGCAAAAGACTCAGTTACTTGATCTGCCCATGACTCTGTAGATTGAGTTTTAACATCCTCGGTATTGATTTTTTCAGCACTTCCTGTTTCATCATCAAGAACGTAAAGCTTATCTGATGCGACCTCGGCAGCGACAGTTGCCACCTTTGTCAACACATCGTCATTTTTATCATATATAACAAAAATGTAACAATTCTTTTTGTTCACAGTCTTAGTGCCTGTATAGCCATAAAGCCTTTTTGTTTTTTCAGCCAAAGGATATATATCCTTGCAGACATCTACGACCTGATTAAACGAATCAACAGCCTCATCTGGTATCTTTTCAAGAGTGCTTCTGTCAGGGAGTGAAGTAGTTTCGTCTGGCACTTCATCAGTAACCTCTGTCTGAGCTGTCGTTACGTCATTATTTGTAAGATTAACATTATTTTCTGTTTTATTATTGGCATTTTTTCCACAAGCCGGGAAAGCAAACATAGTGCAAACTATAGCAACAGCTATCATTAGCTTTTTCATATTGATCCTCCGAATAACCTCTGTAGTCCTAAATCATTATGTCATATTTCAACAGTTTCACATTATATCACATGAAAATTACTCTGTAAAGAGATTATAAAGAATTGTAACAAAATATCCCGATTATGACGAAACTCATAATCGGGATAAATCATTTTTTAGCTATTTGCACAATAAGAGGTTACAAATTTGTTACAACCTGACGAAAAGACTAATCGTAATCTACAACGTCGATCCACTTCATGAGCAGATCCTTCTCCTCTGGTTTGCCCTTAATGAGCTGTGCTGCTGCAACGATCGGCAACCAAGCCTGTACATACTGCTTAGATGTTCCGCTCTTTACGCAATACTTATCAAGATAAGCCTCAGCAAGATCTGGATTGTTAAGGCAGAACAGCAGGTATGTTCTTGCAACGTCAGCAGAAGCATTGCCTTGTCTAGCAGAACCCCAATTGATAACATAAGTACCTTCGTCATTGATGATAACGTTCTTTGGCTCAAAGTTACCATGGCAAAGCTTGATGTGCTTTGGCATTGAATCAAGTCTTGTGAGAAGCTCATACTTCTTTATCTCGTCGATCTGACCAAGAGTCTTGATCTGTCTTGCCATCTTATCTTTCAGCTTTGAAAGAAGTGGCATATACTGAGCGTGTATCTCGCACTGAATGTCGATAAACTGGTTAAGATACGTGTCTTTCTTGTCCGGATTTTCGTCCATAAGCTGCTGAAGAGTCTTACCCTTTATAAAGTCCATTGTAATAGCCCATTTGCCGTCGATAACGGAAACCTCGTGAAGAACAGGCATCTTTATAAAGGAATTGCCAAGTGTTGTTTCAACTCTTGCGTGTGTAAGAGCCGCATACAGACACTTTTCCTTGTATTCAGGCTTCTTATAGATCCTGACTGCCATTCCATCAGATTCATAAACATCATAGATGTCGCTGGATGCTACAAAGTTATCAAGTTTCATAAGTCATATCTCCTTTTATTTTAAAATATGGTATTAAGTCGAGCTTCAGAGTATACATCGATTTTTCAACAGCCTTATTGTGTAAAATTACCTTTACATCTCCGTGCTTTCTATGTATCTCTGTTATGTCTATATTATACTACAGATTTTCTAAATGTCAAGCACTTTTTCGTTATTTTCACAACTGTTTTATTTTTGTTTAGTTTTCATCTTATATTTATTAATCTTTTATCAGGCGGCATATATGATAATTTTTTATCAATCTGATTTCTATTGTGCAATTTGACGGTCATGAATTGTTAATCTATCATAAAACAATGTTCAATATTTATGTATATTGCATAATAAAGCGACGTAAAATATCAAAAAAGCTGTAACTTTATAAGATTGACAAAAAAATAACAATCGTATATAATATAACTAAGATAAAACCCGAGTGGGGGTTATCAAGAGTAAAAAACAATAATTAATTTATTGGAGGTTTATTTTATGGCAAAGAGTGAAGCTAAAACAGTCGGCATCGTCGATACAGAGGAAGCTCTGACTGCTAAGATCGCTGAAGTAAGAGCTGCACAGGCTATCTTCGCTACCTACACACAGGAGCAGGTAGATAAGATTTTCAAGGCTGCTGCTATCGCTGCTAACAAGGCAAGAATCCCACTTGCAAAGATGGCTGTTGAGGAAACAGGCATGGGTATCGTTGAAGACAAGGTTATCAAGAACAACTATGCTGCTGAGCACATCTACAATAAGTACAAGAATGTTCAGACTTGTGGTGTTTTTGAGGAAAATAAGGCCTACGGCACAATGAGAATTTACGAGCCTATCGGTCTTATCGCTGCTGTTATCCCAACAACAAACCCAACTTCTACTGCTATATTCAAGACACTTATCTGTCTTAAGACAAGAAATGGTATCATAATCTCACCACACCCAAGAGCAAAGAAGTCAACTATCGCTGCTGCTAAGATCGTTTATGATGCAGCTGTTGCAGCAGGTGCTCCAAAGGGTATCATCGGTTGGATCGATGTTCCTTCTCTTGAACTCACAAACATGATCATGAGAGAGTCTGACACTATTCTCGCTACAGGCGGTCCTGGAATGGTAAAGGCTGCTTATTCATCTGGTACACCAGCTCTCGGTGTTGGTGCCGGTAACGCATCAGCTATCATCGATTCTTCTGCTGATATCGTAAACGCTGTAAACTCTATCATTCATTCTAAGACATTTGATAACGGTATGATCTGTGCTACAGAGCAGACAGTTATCGCTGATAATACAGTTTACAACGATGTTAAGAAGGAATTCATCAAGAGAGGTTGCTACTTCCTCAACGATGAAGAGGCTGACAAGATAAGAAAGACAATGCTTATCAACGGTGCTCTTAACGCTAAGATCGTTGGTCAGCGTCCTGTAACTATCGCTAAAATGGCTGGCTTTGAAGTTCCAGAGGATACAAAGGTACTCATCGGCGAGGCTACAAGCACAGCTCCTGAAGAGGCTTTCGGTCACGAAAAGCTCACAACTATCCTTGGTATGTACAAGTCAAAGAACTTTGACGACGCTCTTGACATCGCAGAGGCACTTCTAGTAAACAACGGTGGTCTTGGTCATACTTCAGTTCTTTGGGTAGATAACATAAACGAGAGAGAAAAGCTCAATAAGTTCGCTGCAAGAATGAAGACTTGCCGTCTTATCGTAAACACACCTTCTTCACTTGGCGGTATCGGTGACCTCTACAACTTTGACTTTGCTCCTTCCCTCACACTCGGCTGCGGCTCATGGGGCGGCAACTCAGTTTCTGAGAACGTTGGCGTTAAGCACCTGCTGAACATTAAGACAGTCGTTGAGAGGAGAGAGAATATGCTTTGGTTCAGAGCACCTGAAAAGGTATACTTCAAGAAGGGTTGTCTCCCTGTTGCTCTTGACGAGTTGAAGACTGTTATGGGCAAGAAAAAGGCATTCATCGTAACAGACCAGTTCCTTTATAAGAATGGTTATACAAAGGCTATCACAGATAAACTCGATGAAATGGGTATTCTCCACGAAACATTCTTCGATGTTGCTCCAGACCCAACACTTGCTTGCGCACTTGAGGGTGTTGCTCAGTTGAGAGCTTTCGAGCCTGACACAATTATCGCTATCGGCGGTGGTTCTGCAATGGACGCTGGTAAGATCATGTGGGTTCTTTACGAGCATCCAGACGCTGACTTCTTCGATATGGCTATGAGATATATCGATATCCGTAAGAGAGTTTACACATTCCCTAAGATGGGTGAGAAAGCATACTTCATTGCTATCCCAACATCTTCTGGTACAGGTTCTGAGGTAACACCTTTCGCAGTTATCACTGACGAAAAGACAGGTACTAAGTATCCTCTGGCTGACTATCAGCTCATGCCTAACATGGCTATCGTTGATACAGATATGATGATGTCTGCTCCAAGAGGTCTGACTTCTGCATCAGGTATCGACGCTCTGACACACGCTCTTGAGGCTTATGCATCAGTAATGGCTACAGATTACACTGACGGTCTTGCACTGAGAGCTATGAAACTTATCTTTAAGTATCTGCCAGATGCATATGACAACGGTCAGACAGACGTTAAGGCTCGTGAGGAAATGGCTACAGCATCTACAATGGCTGGTATGGCATTCGCCAACGCATTCCTCGGTGTTTGCCACTCAATGGCTCATAAGCTCGGTGCTTATCATCACCTGCCACACGGCGTTGCTAACGCTCTCCTTATCACAATGGTAATGAGATACAACGCTGACCCAACACCTAGAAAGATGGGTACTTTCTCACAGTATCAGTATCCACATACTCTTGAAAGATACTGCGAGTGTGCACATTCACTTGGTATCGTTGGTAAGAACGATGAGGATACACTCAACAAGTTCATCGACGCTATCGAAGCACTCAAGGAAAGAGTTGGTATCAAGAAGACTATCGCTGATTACGGCGTAGACGAGAAGCACTTCCTTGACACTCTCGACAACATGGTTGAGGACGCATTTGATGACCAGTGCACAGGTGCTAACCCAAGATATCCACTTATGAGCGAGCTGAAGGAAATGTACCTCAAGGCTTACTACGGCAAATAATATTTGCTGACAAAGCAATTTGCAGAGTGACTAATGTTTGATTATTAGTTGATCTATAATAAACCTCCGACTGCTTGTTCCCTTTTGGGAGCAGGCAGTCATTTTTTTGTTAAGTTGCACTTAAAATAATTTAAGGTATGTGTATTATATATGCAAATAACAGTTGAAAAAGGGAAAAATATATGGTATAATGGAATAAATATAAATTATTTCAGAGCAATATCTGATGTGATTTTTACATAACACTTGGCGACACTCCGCCATACAAAGAGGTTATAAATATGAACAACAAAAATTATGACGTTATTATCGCTGGCTGTGGTGCGGCAGGTCTATATGCAGCACTTAACCTTTCCCGTGATTTAAATGTACTTGTGCTTTCCAAAAGAGAGCTGACCTTGTGTAACTCTTCCCTTGCACAGGGTGGAATTGCAGGCGTTTATGACAATCCAAAGGACTCGCCTGAATATCACAAACATGATACATTTGTAGCAGGCGGCTTTGAAAATGATCCTGAGTCCACTCAGGTCCTTGTTGACGAAGCCTGTATTGACATCGGAAAACTCATAGAGCTTGGCGCTGACTTTGATAAGTGTCCTGATGGATCTTATCACCGCACTCTCGAAGGTGGACACGGTATGAACAGGATCTTTCATCATGCCGATACCACAGGTCTGGAGATTGAAACAACTCTACTAAGAAATGTTCAACAGCTAGATAATGTTGAGATACTCGAAAATGCCGTTATGTGCAATGCAAAGAAAACCGAAACAGGTTTTTCCATTCTTGTGCTGACTAATGACAACGAATATACGACATATAATTGCAGATACGCCATTTTTGCAACTGGTGGAATAGGCAGAGTTTACGAATACACTACAAACTCCGCTATCGCAACAGGCGACGGCATAACTATTGCTCATGAGCTTGGAGCAGAGATAAAAAATCTCAGCTATATCCAGTTCCACCCAACAGGCTTTAACAACAAGCACACTCGTGAAACTTTCCTTATCTCTGAATCTGTCAGAGGCGAGGGAGCTTATCTTAAAAACTGCAACGGCGAAAGATTCATGCAAAATTATGACGACCGCCTTGAGCTTGCGCCTAGAGATGTTGTTTCTCATGCGATCATGGCTGAAGCCAAGAAAACAGGCTCTGACAAATTCTATCTTGATATCACTCACAAAGACCCTGAGTTTGTCAGAAACAGATTTCCTATGATAAATGAAAAGCTTCTCGAAGCAGGTTATGACATGACTAAGGATATGATACCTATTTTCCCTTGTCATCATTACCTTATGGGTGGCATAAATGTTGATACATATGCAAGAACTAACATTGACAGGCTTTATGCCTGCGGCGAATGTTCACATACAGGTGTTCACGGCAATAACAGACTTGCAAGCAATTCCCTACTTGAAGCTTTGGTATTTTCAAGACGTGCTGCGGCTGACATCAATGAGAAGATAAAATCTGACAGTGGTGACCTTGAAACATACGATTTCAAGATAGACAATGAAGCCCCGCACATTCCTCATGGCATAAGAACAGAGATAAGAGATATAATGCAGCGTGCATATTTCGTTATCCCTGATAAGGAGGCTTTACCGCCTGATCTTGAAGAAGTAACAAAGCTAAAAAATTTCCTTTGTGACGGTAATTTCAAAATAGACAGAGATTATGTTGAAGCAAGGTCTCTTACAACTGTCGCTTATATCGTATTAAAGGACGCTATCGAAAAGCTCAAATCAAAAGAAAAAATGGAGGAAAACAAATGAGATTAATGCAGTTTCAGATCGACGATATCATTAAAACAGCTCTGCTGGAGGATATCAACTATATAGACGTTACAACGGATTATCTTGTTGACGAAAATTCAGTTTCAACAGCAAAGTATGTTTCAAAGGACGAAGGCGTTCTTTGTGGAATTGATGTTGCAATGAGAGTTTTTCAGCTTCTTGACAGCAATGTTAAATGTGAGGTATTTATCCATGACGGTGAAAAGGTCAAGAAAGGCGACATTATCGCAAAAATAACAGGCTCAACAATAGCCTTGCTCAAAGGCGAAAGAACGGCACTGAATATCGTTCAGCATATGTCAGGCGTTGCAACTGCAACAAACAGATGCGTGGAGCTTGTAAAGGGTACAAAGGCGTCTGTTGCGGATACAAGAAAAACGCTCCCAGGTCTTAGAGTTTTGCAGAAATATGCAGTTACAGTAGGTGGTGGAAAAAACCACAGATACAATCTTTCAGATTGCGCAATGCTAAAAGACACTCACCTTGACGCATATGGCAGCATGACAGGCGCAGTAAACGCTCTCAGAGAAAAAATGGGGCATACTGTCAAGATAGAAGTTGAAGTCGGAAACCTTGAAGAACTCAAAGAAGCTCTTACACTTGGCGTTGAGATAATCATGCTTGACAATATGACAAATGAAGATATGGCAAAGGCTGTTGAAATGACAAATGGCAAAGCACTTTTAGAAGCTTCAGGAAACGTGACCTCTGAAACAATCCGTGCAATAGCTGAAACGGGCGTTGATATCATTTCTATCGGTGCTATCACACACTCAGTCAAGGCGTTTGACATTTCAATGAAAATGGAAAAGTAAGATAAAACAAAAGCCAACGCCATATTAAGGTGTTGGCTTTTATGCTTAAATGGGGGAAAAATATGCGTTATTACAAAAGATCTCATGTGCATTACAGCAAATCAGCAATGAAAATAATAGCGTTAGTTTTCATGTTGGTTGGCGTGACATTTCTTGCAGTTGGAATAGGTTTTGCAATACACCAAACTCAACTCAAAAACAGATGTACTCTTGAAGTCGATGCTATAATATCAGACATTCTCAGTAAAGATGAACGACATGAGAACGATGACGGACACGTATCATATAGCACAGTTTACACACCAGTGTATTCATATAACGTTGACGGACAGCTCTACACCACTCACAGCAATACATATTCCAGCAACATCAGATACAGAAGAGGACAAACGATCCAGATATTCTGTGACCCTGATGACCCTGAAACGTTTTATGCACCAAATGATACAACCAATACCATATTAACAGTTGTTTTCTGTGGATTAGGCGGGCTGTTTGCGATTATAGCAATAGTGCTTATCATAGTGCTTATACATATAAAGAAAAAGCAGAAATCCGAAAAAAATTTTGCAGAAAATGAATTATACGAAGAAAATAATTATCCATACGACGAATAATTCTGAGAGGAGGAATTTTTATGGCAAGCATTATGGACGGTGAAAGACAATTTCACATCAGAACTATCCCTGATGAAGTGGGCAGATATGTTATTATGCCGGGTGACCCTGGAAGAGTGCCAAAAATAGCGGCACTTCTTGATGACGCAAAGCAGGTGGCTCAAAACAGAGAATACAATGTTTATACAGGCTATCTTGACGGTGAAAAGGTAACTGTGTGCTCGACCGGTATCGGAGGACCGTCTGCGGCAATTGCAGTGGAGGAACTGGTAAAGTGCGGCGCAGACACATTTATTCGTATCGGTACAAGCGGAGGAATGGATCTTTCCGTTAGCGGTGGCGACCTTGTTATAGCTTCGGCGGCTGTTCGTGGCGAAGGTACGTCAAAAGAATATCTCCCCGAGGGCTACCCTGCTGTAGCAGATTTCACTGTAACAACTGCCCTTGCAAAAGCTGCGGCTGAACTGTCAGAAGATAAGCTTGGCAAGCGCTATCATGTAGGCGTTGTCCACAGCAAGGACAGCTTTTATGGAGAAGTAGAGCCTGACTCAATGCCTGTGAGCGGCGATATAAATTACCGCTGGGACGCATATTTAAGGTGCGGCTGTATGACTTCCGAAATGGAATGTGCCGCAGTTTTCTCAGTAGGTATCGCAAGACACGTCCGCTGTGGAGCTGTTATAACAGCTATATGGAACGTGGAGCGTTCAAAGGCAGACCTTGAAGACAATGTGAGCGACGACACCACAAGAGGTATCCACTGTGCGGTGAACGCTGTGAAAATACTGATAGAACAGGATAAAAAGTGATAAAAAGCCGCTGTGACGTTTATTGTCATAGCGGCTTAAATTATTTTATTCTTATTCCAAGGAGCATTGAAAGTTCCACAGCTTGATCGGCTGAAAAAACAGCGTTTCGGAGTTCTCTGAATGTATCAGAAACGCGCAGTCCACTTACAAGACAGGTAGAAAAATCAACGCCGCCGAGAGCCGTTCTGAAAAATGATGTGCCGAGATATTTACTTCCGCTTGTCTTAAACGCTTTTAAATTGCAGGAAACAAGCTCAGCGGAGGACATATCACTATTTTTCACCTGGGTTTCAGACAGCTTGCACTTATCAAATATGGCATATCCGCAGTTTGAGGATTCAAAGGCTACACCTTGAATGGAGCAATCTTTGAACTCTGCGCCAACGAGCTTGCAGGAGCTGAACTCACATCTGCTGAGGTAGGATGAGTCCAGTGATGAATTTGACAGATCGCAGGATATGAACGTCACATCAACGAATGAGGAACGCTCAAAATCGCAATCGGTAAAGGTGCAGTTTTCAAACATACAGTTTATAAATGACAGGCAGGAGAGATCTTCGCTTTCAAGATATTCTCCGCTAAATTTACAGCCTGAAATATCGCTGTCAGTGCGTTTTGCAGTACGTTTGACTTCGTTAAGGTCGCACAATGGAAGGTCTTGCATCTTATTCACAGCTTTCCTCCCAATTGTCAGAAAAATCAAAATCATCTGGAAACTGCTCTGCTATAACTGTCTTTGAAAACTGTGAAGCAGTTTCTATAAGATCTTTGCCTCTTCCCGTCCATGTGAGCAGGTCTGCGTCGATATCGACAGCCTGAAAAGCAGTTTCAAGGCTTATAGATCTGAGGTCGGCAGCAATGAACTGAGGCTTTGAAATAATTCTCCAGATAAATGGCTGAGCACAAATGAACCTTTCGATATATTCAAGGTCTATATTCTTTCTGTATTTTGAGATAAGCTGACCCCTTGTGACTTTTGGTGAATGAAACCTAAACCACATCACTGAGAACGGGTTAAAGCTCTGCACTGCAAATTCGCCTTTATATTTCTTCATCATATGGTCAACTCGGCTTTCAAGCTCACCGAATGGTGCACCGCCTTTAAGCTCAATAAGAAGTGGCACTTTGCCGTCAACAGTTTTCAGCACCTCAGACAGCAGTGGTATCTTTTCATCACTGTTTTTAAGTTTAAAGGCAGAAAGCTGTTCATATGTGTAATCAAACACCTTGCCCTCAACGCCGCACATTCTCATAAGGTCATTGTCATGGAAAACCACAATGCGGCAATCCTTTGTTAGACGTACATCAATCTCGATAGAAAGACATTTTTCAACCGCAAGCCTGAATGCGGTAAGAGAATTTTCAGGAACAAGTTCTGAGTGAAGACCTCTGTGAGCAATATATTTGCCAAAATCCATATGGGATACCTCTTTTCGTATTAAAGTCATATATATTATACTCTCCCAGGCTTAGATTGTCAACTGTATCACGCTGGATAATATATATTTCATTCACAGAAAGTTTAAGAATTATCACACAGTATCATCACAATAATAAGATATAATTAAATTTATGTTATGCAGAGGATTTTCTCTCAAAGGAAAGGACAATTATTATGATAAAGAAATTAGCCGCTGTTACAGCAGCTCTCACAATAGCTATTTGCAGCTTTACTTCATGCAGCAAAAATAACGACAGCTCATCAACTATATCTTCCACAGTGGATTCTTCTGTTTCAGATGTTGACAGCACAACTGAAAAACAGACACCTGAGCCGTCCCTTACAATTGACGGCAAGTCCATTGATACTAAGGACTTTATCGTTTGCACCATTGACGGCAAGGATATTGATTTTGATACTTTCAGATACTACTATTATTATACTATAAGCAAGTACACTTCCACTTACGGAGCTACCCTTGACACTATCAAATCAACTGACGGTGGTTTTGAGCTTCTTATGGAGGACGTTATCACTGCACTTAAGCAGGAACTTGTTGCACCTGAGCTTGCAGAAGAAAACGGAATTAAACTTACAGACGATGACAACAAGACAATTGATGGGCAGATAGCTAATGCAAAAGCGAAATATGATTCTGATGAAGCTTATCTTAATGACCTTAAGTCAGCTTACCTCACAGAGGATCTTTACAGGAAAATGCTTGAAACAGCCGCTATCTATACTAAGGTGAACGATACTCTTTTTAAGAATAACGGTAAGTATGCAACTAAAAAAGAGGACTTTAAAAAAATAGTCAAGGATACAAACGAGTATTGCCGTGAGATTCACGTTATGATTCCTTTCTATGCACAGGTAGATCTTGATGACAGTACCGCTGACAGTTATGACAGTATGTCACTTTCAGACAAAGCGAGCGCAAAGCAGTCAGCTTATGCGAAGCTTGATGATGACGGTGTAAAGAAAGCTAAGGAAAAGGCTAAGAAGCTTGCAGAAGAAGTTCTGAAAAAAGCTCAGGACGGAGAAGACTTTGACAAGCTTATTGAAAAGTACGGCTGGGATCTCGGTCTTGAAGATCCTTCAACAGGATATTATTTCAATAAAGATACGACTGGATATCCTGAGGAGCTTGTAAAAGACGCTTTCAAACTAAAAGAAAACGGCATTTCCACTGAACTTACAGAGAATGACACATATGGATATTTCATAATCAAGCGTTTGCCGGTTGATATGGATTATGTAGAACAGAACATAGACGATATGATCTATTCATATGATACACCTGCTATCTCAAAGCTTTACAACGAAAGAATGGACAAAATGGAAGTCAAGTATTGCGACCAGTGGGACAAGATAACTGCGGACAGCATAACCTGATGGGTCATGGTATGATTAAAGAGCCTGAGCAGATCTCAGGCTCTTTTTATGCGTTTTTGTGATTGACGTGAGAGTGAATATCTGATATAATAAAAACTGAGGTGATCTTACGGACAGGCTGAAATTTCAAGATGCTTGCGATAAAATCATAGGCAAAAGCCGTGAACGCAACGGCATCGGAACTCTAGGCGAGAAAACGCTTCATGCTGTTTTGAAAAACTATTTTGAGCCATATGGTGAAAATCAGGAGATACGCATTGGCGGTTATGTGGCTGATATCGTAGGCGAGAACGGTGTTATCGAGATACAAACAAGACAGTTCAACAAACTGCTGAAAAAACTTGAAGCCTTTCTTGACTACTGTGACGTGACAGTGGTCTACCCTATCCCTGCGGTCAAATATGTCCGTTGGATAGATACTGAAACAGGAGAGTTGTCAGAAAAGCACAAATCGCCGAGAAAATACACTATCTATGAAATCATGCCCGAACTGTACAAAATAAAATACACCCTTGATAACCCCCGATTTCATTTGTGCCTTTGTATGCTTGAAACCGAGGAGATAAGATTGCTTAACGGCTGGTCAAAGAACAAAAAGCGTGGATCTTCACGCCATGACAGGATACCAAAGGGACTTATTGACGAGATACACCTTGACTGCCCTGCCGACTTTGATATGTTCCTCCCGGAGGACCTGCCAAAAAAGTTCACTTCTAAAGACTTTGCCTTTAATGCAAAGATATCTCGTGAATATGCACAGGTAACGCTTAATATACTCACATATCTTGAAAGAGTGAAACGTGTGGGCAAACAGGGTGCTAATATACTTTATGAGAAAACTGAATGAGCTTCGGCTCTTTACATACATTATGGAAGGAAGCTGTCAATGAAACTAAAACGAAAAATCAGCAGGATATTATCCATGACGCTGGCAATAATGCTGCTTGTGCCTGCGATGTGTGCAGACGCATTCAATTTTACACCTACATCAGGCTATGACGATGACGGAAAAGCGATACCGTTGGAGCTTTACTCTGAAGCGGTCTATATGGTCAATCTTGACAGCGGTGAAGCTATCGTTGACATAAACGGTGAGGACGAGCGCGTGCCTGCTTCCCTAACAAAGATAATGACTGCTGTGGTGCTTCTGGACAAATTCAAAGGTGATGAACAAAAACTAAAAGATACATACTATTCAGCAGGCTCGGAAGCATTTGATGAACTATATGATACTGGTGCTTCAACAGCTGATATACAACCAGGCGAAGAAGTAAGCTGTTATGATCTCCTGGCGGCACTGCTTATCCCATCCTCATGTGAAGCAGCGAATATAATCGCTTTGAATGTGTCCGATTCCATAACAGAATTTACAGACCTTATGAATGAAAAAGCTGAAAAACTCGGCATGGAAAATACACACTTTTCAAATGCACATGGTCTGTGGGCGCAACAGAATTATTCATCATGCAAGGATATGGCAACTCTTTGTGAATATGCCATAAGCAAATATCAGGTATTTCGTGATATTGTCTGTCTGCCAAGCTATCATATGGCATCCACCTCTTATCACTCAGATGGTACAGATATTTATAATACAAACCTTATGCTTGACTCAATGACCGATTATTACTACTCCTATGCTAAAGGCATAAAGACAGGCACACTTGACTCCGCTGGAAGATGTTTAGCTTCATATGCGGAATATGAAGGCACCACATATCTTATTGTGACAATGGGTGCACCAATGGAAAAGCTTGAAGAAGATGTGAAGAAGGGCGAGGAAGATCCTGATTCCATATATGGTGGAGATAATGTTTACTACAACCTCCTTGATCACATCAGTCTTTACAAATGGGCATTTTCAAGTCTTGTAGCAACGGATTTTGTGGACAAAAACAGCGAAGTCCGTGATGTAAAGGTAAGCTATGGTGACGGCATAGATTATGCAAATCTAAAACCTGCAAATGGTTTTATAAGGCTGTGGCCTGTAGATATATCAGTAAATGATGTGGAAAAGAAAATAACCGTTTTTGACAACGTTGTTGCACCTGTTGAAGTTGGCGATGTGCTTGGTAAAATGGAACTTGTCTACAAAGGTGAGGTGCTTGCAACTATAGATCTCGTTTCCACAACTAAAGTAGAGCGTTCCCAAGTCAAAGCGAAGGTTAAGATAGCTAAGTCATACTTTGAATCGTCTGTTTTCAAGGTCACATTAACAATACTTATTGCACTTATAGTAATATACTCTGTGATACATATTGCAAAAATACAGAAAAAATACATGAAATAAAACAAGCGGTCTGCTCACTATGAATTGTGAACAGACCGCTCTTTTGCGTTTACTGATCTTTATTTTCGTTGTGATCGTCAACTATTTCTGGATCATCATCTCTGTTGACCTCATTTACCTCATCAGCACTTGGAATGACCATGGCGTCAAGCTGTTCAGGCGTAAGCGGAATACGCTTTTCATTTTTCTTATACAAATGCTCAACATCCTCCATATAATAGTCGGTATCTACAGGGAGCTTCTTCTTTCTTAACCGCTGAACAACGCTCTCTCGTGTAAAAGTATAAAGCAATGCAAAAGTCGGAACTGCAATGACCATACCTATGAATCCAAACAAATTTCCAAAGAAGAACAGTGATACCAGTACCCAAAAACCCGGAAGTCCAGTAGAATCACCAAGTATCTTAGGACCAAGGATATTGCCGTCAAACTGCTGTAGAATAACTATGAAAATGAGAAGTATAATGGCTTTTTTAGGATCAATAAAAAGCATAAGTGCAGTTGATGGTATCGCACCGATTATCGGTCCAAAAAATGGGATAATATTAGTTACACCCACAAGAACACTTATCATGATGTTGTAAGGCATATTCATGATAGTCAGACCTATAAAGCAAAGAACTCCGATTATTGCCGAGTCAATGATCTTTCCGCTCAAAAAACCTGCAAAAACTTTATTTGTTTCAGTGCAAACTCTCATAATCTTCTCACATGTAGACTTTTTTGTGTTTGCAATGATTATCTTCTTAGCCTGAGCAAGAAGCTTTTCCTTGCTGCAAAGCATATAGATAGAAACGATAAATCCAAATACAAAGTTTTTAAGAACATTGATAACGCCCCATGCACCCGAAAGAATATTTTCAAACATCGGCTGTATCTTCTCGATAACGGTTCCTAAATCAGTTGAAAAAGCTTTGAGCTTCTCCGTAGCCATTGTTTCAATATCAGGATAGTTTTTAAACAGCTTATTTATCCAACCCTGCACTTTAACAACGATGTTAGATGCATTGTTAAAAATATCAATTATGGAATTTATAAGTTCTGGAACAACAACATAAGTAAGTCCAACAACTATCCCCAGAAAAACAAGTGAAGCTACAGTTACTGAGCAGGCTCTGGTAAGCTTTTTCTTAGCTGGATTTTTTACCACTTTATTTCTGAACAGCTTTTCAAAATTCACCATTATAGGATTTATAAGAAATGCAATCACAAGACCAGCTATAACAGGCGTAAGTGCAGAAACAAGTGTGGAAATAAGCTTTAAGATCGTATTAAATTTAAATACAGCCACTACCAAAAGCACATTTATAGCAATAACGATAACTGCATAAAATGCAATTGTGGTGTATTTCTTATTAGTTTGTACTTTCATATATTTTCCTTTCTCAATTACCTTAACTATTACTTTATTATACACTACATTATTTATAAATGCAAGGAATATTGAAAATTTAAAATTATTTATTTTGGTATAAATCCAAATCGCAAAATAATATTTACATAATAGCAATAATATTTACATTTTCTGATATTGACATTTTAGAATCAGAGGAATATAATAAGACTAAAGTTAATACGATAAATCCTATGAGCAAAAGTAAGTAGTTTGATGCAAAAGGTCACAGAGAGTCAGCGGTAGGTGTGAGCTGATACATTTTCTTCAGATGAATGGATTTGTGAGGAGCGGTGTGAAAGTTTTTACGAGTATCACTCGCCGTGATTCCTGCGTTAAAGGACAGGATATTGATTTCTGCCAGTCAGAATGCGTATCTGTGAGCCGATAATTTATTATCGGGAAATTGGGTGGCACCACGGTTCTATCGTCCCATAACTAGATGTTATGTGTGATGACAGGACTTTTTTTATTGTCAATTTTACGACAAAAAAGCATTTAGGAGGAATATTTATGCTGTACCCTGCTATTGAACAAGTAAAGGAACTTTTTGAAAACTACAAGACTGTGCCTGTATTCTATGAGCTTCTCATGGATTCATGTACGCCAATACAACTTTTTAACTGTCTGCACGAGGCGTATGATGATTGTTTCATTCTTGAATCTGTAGATAATAAAGACCAGTGGGGCAGATATTCATATGTGGGCATTGATCCTAAATGCGAATATATTCTTAACAAGCACGTTGTTACTGTCAAAGAAAAAGGTAAGGCTGATGAAATGGTAAAAGTCGATGATCCTATCGCTTTCTTTTCTGAGATAATCGAAGGCCACAAGTCACCGAGATTTAATAATTATCCAAAGCTCACAGGTGGTCTAATAGGATTTTTCGCTTATGATATGATAAGATACTTTGAGAAAACACTGTGCAACCCACCTGAGGACGATCTTAAGCTTCCTGACGCTGACCTGCACCTTTTTGAAAAGATCGTTGCTTACGATCACCTTTCAAACAAGGCTGTAATAATCCTCAACATCAATAAGAGCGATGATCTTGAAACTAAATACAAAGAATGTGAAAAGATATGCAACGAAGTAGTTGAAACTCTTAGAAATTACAAGCCTGTTATGAAAACTCCAAAGACAATGGAGGACAACATCACAGTAAAATCCAACATCACAAAGGAACATTATCTTGCAAACGTTGAAAAGGCTAAGGAATACATCAAAGAGGGCGACATCTTCCAGATAGTTCCGTCACAGAGATTTGAGATAGACAATCCGCCTGACAGCTTTGACGTTTACAGAATGCTCCGCTCCACTAATCCGTCACCTTACCTTTATTACTTTAAGCACAATGATTATGCTGTTGCAGGTGCTTCACCTGAAATGCTTGTATCAGTAGAAAACAGAACAGTAGTAACAAGACCAATTGCAGGCACTATCAAGCGTGGAACGACCTACGACGAAGATATCCGCAATGAACAACAGCTTCTCAACGATCCAAAGGAAAGAGCTGAACACACAATGCTCGTTGACCTTGGAAGAAACGACATAGGAAAGGTTTCTGAGTTCGGCTCCGTAACTGTTACAGACATGATGATAGTTGAAAGATATTCAAAGGTGATGCACCTTGTATCGAATGTAAAGGGTACACTGAGAGAAGACAAGAAACCTCTTGACGCACTTATGGCAGTTCTTCCTGCAGGCACTCTTTCAGGCGCACCGAAGGTAAGAGCAATGGAGATAATCGACGAGCTTGAAACAACAAAAAGAGGCCTTTATGGCGGAACAGTTGGTTATCTTGCATTTGACGGTTCGCTGGATACTTGTATCGCTATAAGAACAGTGCTTTTCAAAAATAACAAGGCTTATATCCAAGCAGGAGGCGGAGTTGTCGCAGACTCAGTTCCTGAGAACGAATATCAGGAGTCATGCAACAAGGCAATGGCTGTTATAAATGCAATAAAAGAAGCAAGCAAATTATAATTTAAAAGGAGTTAATAACATGAGCAATAATATTATTCTTACAGGCGATAGACCAACTGGATCACTTCATCTTGGTCATTATGTAGGTTCCCTCAGAAAAAGAGTTGAACTTCAAAACACAGGAAAATTCGATCAGTTCGTTATGATAGCCGATCTTCAGGCACTTACAGATAACGCTGACAATCCCGAGAAGATAAGACAAAACATTCTTGAGGTAATGCTTGACTATCTTGCGGTAGGGCTTGAGCCTGACAAGACAACATTCTTCGTTCAGTCACATATCCCAGCACTTTATGAGCTTCCAATGTACTATTCAAACCTCGTTACAATGTCAAGACTTGAAAGAAACCCTACTATCAAGTCTGAGATAAAAATGAGAAACTTTGAAAGAAACCTCCCTGTTGGATTTATGACATATCCTATCAGCCAGGCAGCAGACATCACAGCATTCAAGGCTAAGTATGTTCCTGTTGGAGAAGATCAGCTTCCAATGCTTGAACAGGCAAGAGAGATAGTAAACAGCTTCAACAGAATTTATAAGTGCGATATACTTGTTGAGCCTGAGGCTGTTCTCCCAGACAACGCAAGCTGCAACAGACTTGTTGGTACAGACGGCAACACAAAGATGAGCAAATCTCTTGGCAACTGCATTTACCTTAAAGACGATGAAAAAACGCTGAAAAACAAGATAATGTCAATGTACACTGACCCTACACACATCAATGTAAGCGACCCCGGTCACACAGAGGGCAATCCAGTATTTATCTATCTTGACGCATTCAGCAAGGACGAAGATTTTGCTAAATACTTCCCTGACTATAAGAACCTCGCAGAGATGAAAGAACATTATGAGCGTGGCGGTCTTGGCGATATGAAATGTAAGAAGTTCCTTAACAACGTTATGCAGGAATTTCTCGCACCTATCAGAGCAAGACGTGAGGAATATGAGAAAGACAAAGAGCAGCTCATAGAGATACTTAAAAAAGGCACACAACGTGCAATAGAGGTTTCAAACGAAACTGTTTCAGAAATAAGGAATGCTATCGGCATAAACTACTTCAACGACAAAACTTTCATTGATAAGTTTGTACTGTAAAGGAAGATTACTATGATTTTACTTATTGACAACTATGACAGCTTTACCTACAATCTTTATCAGGCTGTAGGCGTACTCACAAAAGACATTGCAGTAGCAAGAAATGATGAGATAACCATAGATGAGATCGAAAAAATGTCACCTGCGGCTATCATCATCTCCCCTGGTCCTGGTTATCCAAAGGACGCAGGAATTTCCGAAGAGGTCATAAAGACATTCAGCGGCAGGATCCCTATACTTGGCGTTTGTCTAGGACACCAGGCGATAGCCGAAGCATTCGGTGGAAAGATAGTTCACGCAAAGCAGCAGCTTCACGGCAAGCAGACAGATATAAATCTTAACACTGCAAACCCACTTTTCAGCGGTCTGAAAAGCACAATAAAAGCCGCAAGATATCACTCACTTGTTGTTGACAGCATTTCACTTCCTACCTGCCTGTCTGTTATCGCAACTGACGATAAAGCTCAGATAATGGCAATAAGACACAGAGAACACCCGACCTATGGCGTTCAGTTCCACCCTGAGTCAGTTCTCACTGGCGAAGTTGGAAACATGATAATCGAAAACTTCCTGAACGATATCGCAGGCATAAAGACCACAAAAACAAAGTCTGCAGCTCTTCCTGACAGCGAAAGAGTTGAGCTTAAAAAGTATCTCAAAATAGTATGTGATGGAAAGTCACTAACTGAGGACGAAGCTTATAAAGCAATGGATATCATCATGAGCGACAGAGCTTCTAATGCTCAGATCGCTTGCCTGCTCACAGCTCTGAGAATGAAAGGTGAGACTATTGACGAGATAACAGGCTTTGCAAAGGTAATGAGAGAAAAAATGTCAAAGGTCAATGTCAAGGGTACTCTTGATATAGTTGGCACAGGTGGAGATCTTTCAAACAGCTTCAACATTTCCACAACCTCTTCATTCGTAATTGCGGCAGCAGGACAGAAAGTCGCAAAGCACGGCAACAGAAGCGTTTCTTCAAAGAGCGGTGCGGCTGATGTTCTCGAGGCTCTTGGAGTTAAAATTCAGTCAACACATGAGCAGGCTGAAAAGTCCCTTGACGAGATCGGTCTTTCATTCCTGTTTGCACAGTCATATCACTCAGCAATGAGATTTGTAGGACCTACAAGAGCGCAGATAGGTGTAAGAACTGTTTTCAACATTCTCGGACCTCTCGCAAATCCTGCAAAAGCAGACTTCATGATACTCGGCACATATGATCCTGATCTACTCGAACCAATGGCTAAGGTGCTTATGAACCTAGGCATAAAAAGAGCAATGCTCGTTTACGGCAACGACAGACTTGACGAAGTTTCTATATCAGCTCCTACAACTATTTGCGAGATAAACGGCGGAAAGCTTATCAAGTATGAGATAAAGCCTGAGGACTTCGGTCTTAAAAGAGGAAAGCTTGCTGATATCGTTGGCGAGGACGGAAAGGGCAACGCAGCTATCACAAGAGGTATACTCGAGGGCACTATCAAGGGTGCAAAGAGAGATATCGTTCTTCTCAATTCAGGCTGTGCACTTTATATCTGCGGCAAATGCGACAGCATCGAAGAGGGCGTAAAGACTGCAGCTGAAATGATAGACAGCGGCAAGGCTCTTAAAAAGCTTGAAGAACTTGTTGAACTTACTAACAGAGGATAAAAAATGATACTTGACAATATCTGCGACAAAAGAAAAGAACAGCTTGAAAGAGATATATCAAAAGTTTCAAGACAGGATATCAAATACATGGCAGCCGAAAAAGAGTATCAGACAGTTTCCTTTTCAAAATCTATCAAGCGTGACACCCTTTCCGTCATAAGCGAGGTAAAGAAAGCCTCGCCGTCAAAGGGACTTATCTGCCCTGATTTTGACCCAGTGAAAACCGCCTGCGAATATGAGAAAAACGGTGCGAATGCTATCTCCTGCCTGACGGAAGAGCACTATTTTCAAGGCTCTGGGGAATATCTCAAAGCTATAAGAGCGGCTGTGAATCTGCCTATACTCCGCAAGGACTTCATTATCGACGAATATCAGCTCTACGAGGCAAGAGCCTTAGGTGCTGATGCAGTGCTGCTTATCTCGGCTATACTCAGCGAGGGTCAGATGAAAGAATATTCTGACATTGCACACGAGCTTGACCTTGAATGTCTTGTAGAGGTGCACAACGAAGAAGAGTATAAAAAGACGCTTGGTTTTAAGCCTGATATGCTTGGCATAAACAACAGAAATCTTTACACTTTTGACGTTGACCTTGAAACCACGGGCAGGCTCAGCAATATAGTAGGCGACCATGCAGTGCTTATTTCAGAGAGCGGTATAAAAACAAATGCCGATATGAAAAAGGTACGCAGCCTTGGGGCAGACGCTGTGCTTATAGGTGAAACGCTTATGAGAAGCGGCAATATCGGTACAACTCTCCATGAACTGAGAGAGGGCGTATAAATGACAAAAATCAAGATATGTGGTATGCGCCGTGTGAACGATATTCTTTATGTGAACACATACCACCCTGATTATGCAGGCTTTATACTGTCGGAGGGTTTTAAACGCACGGTAGACATTGACACATTCTACGATCTTGAACTTCTTCTTAATAAGGAAATCAAACGAGTGGGCGTTTTTGTAAACGAGCCTATAGAGAATATTCTGAAAAACTTTGCACAGAAGCTTGATGTTATCCAGCTTCACGGTGAAGAAAACGCAGAGTATATCAGCAAACTCCGTAAAAACTGCGACTGTGAGATATGGAAAGCCGTTCGTGTGAAATATGCTGATGATATTGCAAAAGCTGACGCACTTCCCGTCCACAAACTGCTTATAGACAGCTTTTCAGCAGACAGCTACGGTGGAACAGGCAAGCGTGTTGACCTTGATATATTTTCACAGGTAAACATATCAAAGCCTTTCTTACTTGCAGGTGGACTGAACGAGGATAACATCTGCTCTGCTATGGAAAAGGTACAACCTTATGGCGTTGACTTTTCAAGTTCAGTGGAAACCGATGGTTTCAAGGACGAAAACAAGATAAAAAGGATAGTTGAAACTATCAGAAATAATACCGAAAGAAGGATATAAATGAGTAAAATTGGACGATTCGGTGAATTTGGCGGACAGTATATCCCTGAAACTGTCATGACTGCTGTTCACGAGCTTGAAAAAGCTTACGATAAATACAAGGACGATCCTGAGTTCAACAAAGAGCTTCAGGAGCTTTACCACAATTATGCAGGCAGACCGTCAATGCTTTATTATGCAGAAAAGATGACCAAAGATCTTGGCGGAGCTAAAATATACATCAAGCGTGAGGATCTTAACCACACAGGCTCACACAAGATAAACAATGTTTTGGGTCAGATACTTCTGGCAAAGAAAATGGGCAAGAAGCGCATAATCGCTGAGACTGGTGCAGGTCAGCACGGTGTTGCTACCGCTACAGTTTGCGCTCTTATGGGTTTGGAATGTGAGGTCTACATGGGCGAGACCGATATGAAAAGACAGTCCCTTAACGTATACAGAATGAACCTCCTTGGCGCAAAGGTAACAGGCGTTGCAAGCGGTACTGCTACACTGAAAGACGCTATCAATGAAGCTTTCAGAGATTGGGTATCAAATATCGACACAACTTTCTACTGCATAGGCTCTGTAATGGGACCTCACCCTTATCCTACAATGGTTAGGGATTTCCAGAAAGTTATCAGTGCTGAGATAAAGGCACAGCTCATGGAAAAGGAAGGCAGACTGCCTGACTGTGTTGTTGCCTGCGTAGGCGGCGGCTCAAACGCTATGGGTGCATTCTACAACTTTATCGAAGACAAGTCAGTCAAGCTTGTTGGTGCGGAAGCAGCAGGCAGAGGCATTGACACACCTGACCATGCGGCTACAGTTGCAAAAGGCTCACTTGGTATATTTCACGGCATGAAATCGCTTTTCTTGCAGAACGAATATGGTCAGATCGACCCTGTTTATTCTATCTCAGCAGGTCTTGACTACCCAGGTATCGGACCTGAGCACGCATATCTTAACTCTATAGGCAGAGCGCAGTATGTTGACATAACCGATGAAGAAGCAGTTTGTGCTTTTGAGTACCTTTCAAGAACAGAGGGTATAATCCCTGCTATCGAGTCATCACACGCAGTTGCCGCTGCGCTAAAGATTGCTCCTACAATGGATAAGGACTCAATACTTGTCATCAACCTTTCAGGCAGAGGCGACAAGGACGTATACTCAATAGCAAGATACAGGGAGGTAGACCTTAATGAAGAATAGGATAGACGCTTGCTTTGAAAAGCTTAAAGCAGAAAACAAAAAGGCACTTGTTACCTTTATCACCGCAGGCGACCCTGATATGGTTACAACAGAAAAGTGCATTCTTGAAATGTATAAGAATGGTTCTGACATTATCGAGATCGGAGTGCCGTTCTCTGACCCTATCGCAGAGGGTGCGACTATTCAGAAAGCTTCTCTGCGTTCACTCAGTGGCGGAACAAATCTTGACAAGATATTTGACCTTGTGAGAAAACTCCGCACACAGACTGACAAGCCTATGCTTCTGATGATGTATATAAACACTATATTCAAGTACGGAACAGCGAAATTCTTTGAGCTTTGCAAAGAGGTACAGATAGACGGCGTTATCGTTCCAGATATGCCTTTTGAAGAACGCGAAGAGCTTCAGGGCGAAGCTGAGAAAAATGGTATCTACACTATCTTCCTCGTTGCACCGACTTCACACGAGCGTGTAAAAATGATAGCAGAAAAGTCAAAAGGCTTTTTGTATGTTGTATCTTCACTGGGAGTTACTGGTATGCGCTCCGAGATAACAACAGATTTTAACGAACTGCTTGCACCTATCCGAAACAACGATCACTGCCCTTGCTGCATAGGTTTCGGAATTTCAAATCCTGAGCAGGCAAAGAAAATGTCCCAGTACGCTGACGGCGTTATCATGGGAAGTGCTGTTGTCAAGATAGTTGAGGAACACGGCAAAGACGCTCCTGAATATGTGGGCAAGTTTATCAAATCCGTTCGTGAGGGTATGGACAGCTAAATATAACAAAGCAAGGCTCTGAGCAAAAACTCAGAGCCTTATTTTTATGCAAAAAAACAAGACCCCGATTTTATCGAAGTCTTGTAAAGTATTCTTATGAATTTTTCTTATTGAATGCAACAACAGCGTCGTTGATAGTCTTAAGCTCGGCGTCAACAGTTGCGGAGTATGATTCTCTCAGCTCTGTCCATGAGAACTGTTTGCCATTTTCGTCAGCCTTATTTGTGTATTCATAAAGCTTTCTTGTTACGCAGTTGCCGTCTTCGTTTGCGTTGTCGTCAGACATTGTTGATGAAATACCATAGCCGTAGTCAAATACCTGATTGTATTCAGAAGATGAGCAATCAACGATCACCTGATACATATCCTCTGTCCAGTTAGGGTTAGCGTTGAGGAATTTCTCCTTGCCGTTTTCCTTATATGTTTCGTCTGTATTAGCCATTCTGCAGCACTCATACCAACACTTTACAGCCTCTTTAGCTGTTGAGCCTCTTACCCACATATATGCCGTCATATCAGATGTCATGTACTTTTCATCAGTGTTAGGATCAGACGGAACAGGGACCACTCTCCAAGTGTCAGCGTCAGAAGGTCCGTTATTGCCTGTCATAGCCCATGTACCCATGCAGTAGAACAGCAGATTGCCGTCTTTAAGCGCCTGCTTAGCATTGCCAAGCCAGTTTCCGTTTACAAGGTTGTTCTTACCTACCTGATAAAGCAGGTCTTCTGCTCTTTCGATATCAGGGTCATTTATATTGTTTGTGAACTTCTCTCCGTCATAGTTTACCATTGTTTTACCGGTCTGCTGAATGACCTGTGTCTGGAACCAACCATTGATACCAAATCTCTCAACATCAGCAGGAGCATTTGAAACAAACTCCGACATCATGTCATACCAGTTATCCCAATTCCACTCACCATTCTGATATAGCTCATATGGATCATCAAGACCCTCAGCGTCGATAACGTCCTGATCATACATCATAAGTGTGCCGACTGTGAAGCTTATAGGAGCAACATAATGCTTGCCGCCCATAACGAACTTGTCAGCAGTTGTTTTCACATCAGCCCACAGCGGATCGTCAAAGTTCACAATATCGTCAACAGGCTGATACATATCCTTAAGCACCTGTGCAGGGAAAGCCATCCACTCATACTTGAAAATATCAGGCACATTCTGCTGAGCCATGATAGCACTGGCGAGCTGGTCAAATTTTTCGCTGTCAGTTACTCTTGTGTACTCTACTTTGCCACCCTTGTTGTTGAAAAGGGTCATCTCAACGGACTTATCCTCGCCCTTTTTCTCGTTAGGATTAAGGTCATATGTACCCATCCAACGGATAGTTTTCTGAGCATCGTCAGGGATAGCCTCTATTTCCTGTGTGTCCTCGACCTTAACTTTCTTTACTGTTGATACCTTTGAACTGCTGTCGCCTGTGGAGCCGCAACCTGCAACTGCAAAAACAGATGTAAGCGCTACTGCCAATGCAAGAATCTTCTTGATCTTCATAAAATAATTGACCTCCAAATCAAATGATTTTCTGTCTTAACAGCCAATGTTACACTACAATTATAAAGCCTAATGTCCTTTAAGTCAATTCTCATTTTATACAAAGACATTCAAGCCATTTGTATAATTTGAACATTTCAAAAGTAATAAATATTAAAATATTAAACCTTGAGAGGTGCTTGAAAAAAAGAGAGAAATGTAGTATAATATGTTTTGCATGATAATCATAACAAAAACGGAGATAAATAAATGAAGAAAATAGAAATTTTTACTGACGGTGCTTGCTCTGGAAATCCTGGACCGGGTGGATATGGTGTTATACTAAGATATAAAGGCAATTCAAAAGAACTTTGGGGCGGTGATCCCTCTACAACCAATAACCGCATGGAGCTAACCGCTGTTATCACTGCTCTTTCAGCACTGAAAGAGCCATGTGAGGTAGAGCTTTACAGCGACTCAAAGTATATAATCGACGCTGTTACAAAAGGCTGGGCAAAAAAATGGCGTGCAAACAACTGGGTGAAATCGGACAAGAAAAAGGCTCTAAACAGTGATCTGTGGGAAAAGCTTCTTGATCTGCTGGAGGTGCATAAGGTCAATTTCAACTGGGTAAAAGGCCATGCAGGACATCCGGAAAACGAACGTTGTGACGAACTTGCAGTCATGGGCTCAAAGAAATTCAGTAGAAGTTAAATTTCTGTTAAATTAACGAAATCACTTGCATTTTGTAGTAAATAAGTATATAATAAAATAGTAAATCTATATATGAAAGGTATGATTTAATTGGAAAAGAGATTTGTCTATGCAGATAACTCAGCTACGACTAGAGTATCTCAGAAAGCTCTTGACGCCGCTCTGCCTTATTTCACTGAGCTATACGGAAATCCGTCAAGTATATATTCTTTGGGAATGGAATGCGCAAAAGCCGTTCTTAAAGCAAGAGAACAGGTCGCAAACGCTCTTGGTGCGAAGGTCAATGAGATCTATTTCACTGCTGGCGGCTCTGAGTCTGACAACTGGGCTATAAGAGGCTGTGCACAGCTTGGAGAAAAAAAGGGCAAGAAGCATATCATCACAACTGCTTTTGAACATCATGCAGTTCTGCACACTTGTCAGTATCTCGAAAAGCTTGGCTTTGAGGTAACATATCTTCCTGTAGGTGACAAGGGTCTTGTTACTGCACAACAGGTCGAGGACGCTATCCGTGAGGATACCTGCCTTGTTACAATAATGACAGCTAACAACGAGATCGGTACTATACAGCCTATCGCTGAGATCGGCGAAGTTTGCCACAAGCATGGCGTATGGTTCCATACTGACGCTGTTCAGGCTGTAGGAAATATTGACATCAATGTTAAAGATATGAACATTGATATGCTCTCACTTTCAGGACATAAGCTCCACGCTCCAAAGGGCGTTGGCGCGCTTTATGTAAAAACAGGCATCAACCTTCCTAACCTTATCTACGGCGGAGCACAGGAGAGAAATAAGCGTGCAGGTACTGAGAACGTACCTTCTATCGTGGCTCTCGGCGTTGCTATCACTGATGCTGTAAAGGATATCCCTGCAAAGAATGAGCGTGTTAGAAAGATGAGAGATAGACTTATCGAGGGTCTGCTCAAGATACCTGAGTCAAGACTTAATGGTGACACAGAACACAGACTTGCAGGAAACGTAAACATATCTGTTCGTGGAGTAGAGGGCGAGAGCCTGCTGCTTTCACTTGACCTTCAGGGAGTTGCAGCTTCATCAGGCTCAGCCTGCACAAGCGGATCACTTGACCCGTCACACGTTCTGCTTTCACTTGGTCTGCCACACGAAGTAGCACATGGCTCGCTCAGACTTTCTATCAATGACGAAAACACAGAGGAAGATGTTGATTATATTCTTGAGGTTCTTCCACCTATCGTAAAGCACCTGAGAAGTATGTCACCACTTTGGGAAAGAATTTGCAGAACTGAGAATATTCACGACTATACACTTGATTAGGAGGAATAAAAAATGATATACAGCGAAAAGGTAATGGATCATTTCGCGCATCCGAGAAATGTCGGCGAGATTGAAGATGCTGACGGTGTCGGCGAGGTAGGAAACGCCAAGTGCGGAGATATTATGAAAATGTACATCAAGGTCAATGACGGCGTTATAACTGACGTTAAGTTCAAGACTTTTGGTTGCGGTGCGGCTGTTGCTACATCTTCTATCGCTACAGAAATGATAAAGGGCAAAAAGCTTGAGGACGCTTTGAAACTTACAAACAAGGCAGTTGTTGAAGCTCTTGACGGTCTTCCACCAGCAAAGCTTCACTGCTCTGTTCTTGCCGAAGAGGCTATGAAGGCTGCGGTTTCTGACTACTATAAAAGACAGGGCATCGACCCTACTCCGTTCGTAGGTAAGCAGTCTGCTCCTGATTGTGAGAACTGCAATGGCTGATAGAGTTCTTGTGGCAATGAGCGGCGGCGTTGACAGCTCTGTTTCGGTCAAGCTCCTTCTTGATGAGGGTTATGACGTGGCAGGGGCTACCATGCGGCTCTACAGCAATGAGGACATCGGTCTGGATAAAACAAGAACGTGCTGTTCGCTCAATGATGTAGAGGACGCACGTTTTGTTGCTTTTAAACTAGGCATTGATTTCCATGTATTCAATTTTTCTGATGATTTTAAGCACTATGTTATCGACAATTTTGTTGATACATATCTGGCAGGCGGCACGCCTAATCCGTGTATCGAGTGCAACAAACATCTGAAATTCGCAAAATTCTATGAGCGTGCAAAGCTACTGGGTTTTGACCATATCGCTACGGGGCATTACGCTGCCAGAGAGTTTGACGAAAAGTCAGGCAGGTGGCTTCTGAAACGCTCACCTGACAGGTCAAAGGATCAAAGTTATGTGCTTTACAGCATGACGCAGGAACAGCTTGCTCACACTCTCTTCCCCGTTGGCGAGATGCACAAGGACAAGATCCGTGATATCGCAGAAGAAAACAAGCTTATAAATGCAAACAAGCCTGACTCTCAGGACATCTGCTTTATCCCTGACGGTGATTATGCAGGCTTTATCACAAAACGCTGCGGTGAACAGCAGTCGGGAGATATCGTTCTTTCTGACGGCACAAAGCTTGGTAAACACAAAGGTCTGATACACTATACTATTGGACAGCGAAAGGGCGTAGGCATTTCATATAGCGAACCGCTTTTCGTTGTTACAAAAGATATGGAGCATAACAGGCTTATTATGGGCAAGGCTGATGAAGTATACAGTGACAGCCTTGTGGCAGGAGATGTGAACTTTATTCCGTTTGACACCCTCACAGAGCCTATAACCTGCACTGCTCAGACACGTTATCATCAAAAGGACGCTGAATGTACAGTTTCACCAATGAATGATGGCAAGGTACTCGTGACTTTTAAAGAACCTCATAAAGCTATCTCAAAGGGACAGGCAGTGGTTTTCTATGACGGTGAATACGTTATCGGAGGCGGAACTATATTATAAAAAAAGCCCCACGGAATCCATTTCCGTGGGGCATCATGTTTTTAATTACCTGCTTTTTTATGAAGAGAACGAAATTCTGCAGGGGAAAGCATTTCATGCTTTTTGAACACCGCACAAAAATAACTGCAATCGTTATAACCTACCTCCGCAGCGATTTCATTGATGTTAAGCTTATCCTCCAATAAAAGCAACTTTGCCTGCTGTATACGCTTTCTTGCTAGATACTCAAAAGGTCTTAGACTAAGACACTCCTTGAAAAGTCTGCAAAGATACTGCGGTGAAAGGTCAATAAGATCAGCAAGCTCCACAAGTGTAAGTTCTTTTCTGAAATTCTTATCAATATAATCAATTACAGGCTGCAGCTGATTGAGTTTTTGTCCGTCTTGACTACCATTTTGTAGGTTTACGACTCTGTGTAGCTCAATAAGAAACTGATATAGATATGCCGAACACTGGTGACCACAGTAGTAGTAATTAGTCTTCATAAGATAAAGTATCTTCTTAAATATGGCATCAACAGCATTGATATCATTTATGTGAAACACTTTAGCCTTCTCAAGCTTGATATGCTTGAGCATTTCAATTGCTTCCCTGCCCTCAAAGGTTATCCAGTGGGTTTCCCATATATCACCAACAGGATAATACTCATGCGGCACAGAAGGCGGCAGATAAAATGCATCCCCCGGCTTTATATCATACTCATGACCATCAAATATAATGTGACCCTGACCACGAGTGCAGTATATTATCTGATGATTAGGATAGCCATCTTCTCTTACAAAATGAAATTCTCTATCTCTCGCGCCGATTCCAAGCACATACAAAGGCAGGCTCGTTTCATCGCTGAGGACAGGGTAATAATAGTCAGTCATAATAAATCTCGCTTTCCAAACTGATTTCATATTCTTTTATTATATATTATCACAACACACTAAAAAAGTCAAGAAATTTCAAAAAAATATGTTGTACAATTGTCCTGAATGTGGTACAATATATTATATAATAAGGTTAATATACTCATATAGGAGATGATAAGATGTTAAAACAATTAACGGCTTTTTTCACGGCAACCGTTATGGCATGTGCCACACCTCTTGCCTGTAACGCTGAAGTTATAAAGCATGAAGTAAATGTTCCGCCTAATATACTTGTGCTTGGGGATTCAATCGCCGCTGGCTATGGTCTGGAAGGCTACAGTGAAAACAGATATTCTTGTGCGTCTTATGCAAATCTTCTTCACGACCAGTATGACGCTGAGCTTAAAGACGCTGGCGGCTGTAAGCTTGTGAACTCTGCTGTTGTGGGCGACACTTCACAGCAGCTTCTTGACCGCATTAATTCAGGCGAATTTGACGCTGACCTTGCAGACAGCGACGCTGTTATTATATCAATAGGTGGCAATGACATTCTTGGTCTTTTCATAGATTTTTTGATGAACGATCTGGGCATTACTTCTAAAAGCACAATGTCTGATTTGATGGATAAAACCAAGGATATTATTGGCATTGCAATGGATATGAAGGATATGTCTGATGATATGGATAAGGCGCTGAAAAATTTTACGAACACTCTAGATGATATAATTAACGCTGTTGAAGCTAAAAGTAATGGTGAAATAATCGTTCAGACACTATATGACCCGCTTGATAACTTCACTTCGGCTGCTGTTTTCCAGAGTATATCAAAGGATAAAATTTCAAAACTTAACAACATTATCAAAGAACACTCCACTGACGAAGATGAAAATGAGAGATACATAGTGGCAGATGTTTTTAGTGAATTCAGCGGTCACGGAAAGGAACTGACCAACATAAATGACTTTGATATACACCCTAATAAAAAAGGTCATGCACTTATTGCTTCTTGTATAGACAAGGCGTTAAGGACAAAAACTTATACCTATGAGGAGGTCGTTCCTGACAGCAGTGAGAACGATGAAAAAGGCAAAAATGCCATACTTATGACAGCAACTGCGACAGGCGGACTTATTGTTATAATCGCAGCTACGATTCTTATACGACACAAAAAGAAAGGATAGATCAACATGAAAATATATTTGGTAGACTTTGAAAATGTCAAATCCAAAGGACTTCAAGGCATAGACAATTTAACTGAAACTGATACCGTCATAATTTTTTACAGTGAAAATTCCGATACCATTAACTTTGAAATGCACCAGAAAGTTCTTACATCAAAGGCTGATATTGAATACTTCAAGGTAAACGTTGGTGGCAAAAATGCCCTGGATTTTCAGCTTTCAACACTTCTGGGGTATCTGGTAGCCAAGGATACTTATACGAATATTTTTGTTATCAGCAATGACAGAGGTTTTGACTTTCTTCATGATTTCTGGCATGGTAAGTATGTTGATAGCCCAAATGCTATGGTCTACAGAACCAGGACAATACAAACTGCTATTAATTTCGCTAATCATAAGGTTAATCCGACCGAAATCAATGAAGATGAAGAATCGACTAAACATATAGTCGAAAAAGCAGAGGAAATACAAGAAACAGCAGAAATTCAGACAGAGTCAGAGATAACTCTTGACGAAGCTGATGAGCCAAACCCTGAGTCTGCGGCTATAGAATATTCTGTTACACTAAACGAAAATATGAATGGTAACACAGAAGAAGTCGAAGAAGAGCCAGAAGCCTGTGCGCCTGATATTGTCGAAGTAGAAAGTGATCCTGTTGTTGACACGATCGTCAAAGTGAAAAAGGGTAGAAAAAAGTGTACCACACAAAAAAACAACGATCTCCAAAACATACTTGCAAACATTTGCAGCGAAGAGCAAATAGAAGAGATCAGCAAACTTATAGCTGAGTCTAACACAAAAGAGGAGCTTCACAACTCTCTTGCAAAGGTATATAAAAAGCAGGCTACAGATTTTTACAAGCTTCTCAGGCCAAGATATCTGCGACTTAAAGGACTACAGGAATCCGAAAATACATGCACCGCTGATGAAGAAAAAACGATGACGGCTCAGAAAGCTGAAAAGGTTGTTTACCATGATGTACTATCCGTAAAACTTGATGAGCTACTCGACGGCAAATGCAACAAAGACGAACTGGCGCTTATAAGAGAAGCAGTCATTGACGCCACAACAAAACAGCAGCTTTATATCAGAATGGTAAAAGAGTTCAAAAAGGAAAAAGGCTGCGATATATATAACAAAATAAAGCCAGAGTATGTGTCTTTGCACAAGCTTGCATCTGAGATCATAAAATAAAGGAGTGTAAAATATGAAACTTATGATAGCGTCAGACATTCATGGTTCGGCTTACTGGTGCAAAAAAATGCTTGAAGCCTTTGAGCAAAACGGCGCGGAAAAACTAATTCTTTTGGGTGATATCCTCTATCACGGACCAAGAAACGACCTTCCAAAGGAATATGCACCAAAGCAGGTGATAGCCATGCTCAATCCGCTAAAGGATAAGCTTCTGTGCGTGCGTGGTAATTGTGACACAGAAGTCGATCAAATGGTGCTTGACTTCCCTGTTATGGCGGAATATGCTTATATATGCTGTGACGGACTGAGGATATTCGCCACACATGGTCACAAATTCAACTGCGACAATCTGCCACCGCTTTCAAAGGGCGACATTCTTCTTCACGGTCATACTCATGTGCCGGTAATAAAAGATCAGGGCGATTACACCTACATAAATCCGGGTTCAGTATCTATCCCGAAAGAAAATTCAGCACACAGCTATCTGATATTGGAAGACGGCAAGTTCTCGTTTGGTGAGCTTATATAAAGAAAAGGCAGCGTTGAGCTGCCTTTTTTTGTGCCTATTTTATTGTGGTTTCAAGTCCGTTGACCTCTATCTCAGGGTCATCAAGATTGATTATAAGGCATTTTCTGCCATCAACTATCTGAGTTTTTACCTTGTCAACTGCGTCCTTGCCAATATTTACGGTTATGCTTGGAGCAGAAACTACGGTCCTTTTCTCCACAAGGTTTACCGCTGTGAGTGGCTTTCCGCCAGCCGCAGCGTCAAAAACTTTAGGAAGATTATCAAGCTTATCCTGACTAACACCAGCCTCCCACAGAATTGACGAAAGCCTATGTTCGTCAATTGTCGGTATCTCAGTTTCATGAGCATTTTGGTCAACGAATGTGGATATCTTATCGTTCACTGTGGTGATAAGGTCATAATCAAGCTCGTCGCCCACAACGCTTGTAAGGATATCCTTGAAAGTTTCCTTTTCGTTCTGACAGGTCATTGAAAACTCACAACCCAGAAGCTCTTCCACAACGGAAGTATTCGGCTTTTTTGCGTTTTTCGTGTAGTAAAGCACGCCGTTTATATCAGGCGCACGATCATTGAAAAGAGGAAACAAAAAGCCGTCGCTTGGAAGCTCAACAATTCTGTCGCATGACTCTTTCTTAGCGATAGAGTTGTCCTGTTCATCATACACAAGCCCGTCAATACGCAGATTTACAGGGCAAAGAGCTGTCACTATAAAATTGTAATCTGTGTCAGCTTCGTCTTCAAACTCGTCCATTTTGTTCTTTTTCAGCACAGAATATGT
>UMCK01061658.1_pt1 | contig 60206 bp, 50 predicted proteins | sample 1964121 | NCBI WGS metagenome assembly UMCK01 (sample SAMEA4835957, study PRJEB28245) | human gut metagenome | biome: gut microbiome; material: fecal sample | place: Denmark | collected 2008 | reverse complement strand
CTTACACCCGTTAGAGCGCGCCCATGGCGCGCAAACTAAAACAAAGGCGCCATCCCGTATACCGGGGCAGCGCCTTTATTATATATTCTTATCTTTTATTCTGCCTGATCCGCAGATGTTGCATCATCATAATACTCTTTCAGGCTGTCAGGATCTCCGTATACATAAATACTCGTACTGCTCAGCTGCGTTCCGCCGCTGGTCGCCTGGATTACTGCGATTTCGTCTCCGTCTTTTACCTGACATCCTTCAGCAACCAGTTCGCCTTCGCTGTTAACTGTAGTCGATACACGGTCTCCATTGATCACAATGTGACTCGCCCATGTGAAATTCTGGCCTGTTACGACAACATTCTCGCCTACATTCTTAACATCATTAATCTTGATATACTTATATCCCATTTTCATATTGGTAATGGTATATGGAAGTGTTCCGTTATATGCAACACGATCTCCATATAAAATATCATATTCAAGTAATTTGAGGTCTGAAAGATATTCTGACTGGTCTTCCTGTCTGCGTTTACTCATGTGATACTGTGAAATAACTCCGCCTTCCATTCCGAGCCTTTCAAATATAACCGATGAAAGCTGGTATGCCTGGATATCTTCATCAATCTTCTTCATGCCGAAATTATTCCATATTACATACGGAGTCTGCATAATATCACCATTGACCAGATCGCTGTCATTGATATCGAACGTAGGAAGATGGTCACCGTAAAATACAATGATTGTATGTTCGTCTATTTTACTTACTTCTTCCACAAGTCTGGCAACGAACTTATCCATCTCATATACCTGATTAACATAATATTCAAATCCGTTAGGATTGCCTGTCACATCATTACCGGTAACCTTGATTTTAAGGTTCATATCAGACGTGTCTTCCGGATATTTACCATGTCCCTGCACGGAAATACAATATATAAAATCCTTCTCCGGCGAATACTTAAGCATTCCTGTTATTTCATCCACCAGGCAGTCATCCTTAGCCCAGTCTGTCGGATTTTCCTCATAATCATAGATGTATTCAAGTGATGTAAACTGGTCGTATCCAAGTCTGCTGAATACCGTATTTCTCTGATAAAAATTACCTTTGTTATCATGGAGTGCATTAATCTTATATCCGTATTTCTTAAGATCATATCCAACGGACTCACATGCCGTCTTCTGCAATATAGTCTTATAAGGATATTCACCCGGACCGAAGTCATCAAGGTTCATTCCTGTCATTGTTTCAAATTCCGTATTGGCTGTTCCTGCTCCGAAAGAAGGTACCGAATAATATCCGCTTGAATATTCTTCTCTTAACTTACGAAGGTTAGGCATTGGATCTTCCGAAAAATCAAGTCCTTTAAGCCATGTCGGGTCAAAAAGTGACTCCAGCTGTACATAAATAATGTTCGGTGTATCGATTGGTTCATTCTTCCTATTCTTATCATCTTCCGGTGCCTGAGTCGTCGGCTCTTCACCTGTCTGACTCTCACTTTCTGTCGGATGAACTACTTCGTTAACCTTTGACTCGGAATATCCTCTCGGTTTCTTAACACCGTTGCTCAAAAGGGAGCTCATAAAGCAATAATTAAATCCATAATCTCTGTAAGCCTGTCTTAAGTTACCAAAGTTAAGTGCCAGAACACCCGTTGCATTGCCTATATTAAGGAAAAGCATCAATGCACCGAATGAAATAGCGGAAATCATACCACATTTAAAGTAATTGATTTTCTCTTTAGTCTTGGTTGAATGTACACATATGACAACTATAAGCGCAATAACACCTGCTATCGCTATCGCAATCCAGATAAACATGCCGACAGAAAAATACCTGCCAATTATGTCAGCCAGGTCCTCCAGATTCTTGACATCCGGAGCATTAAACGGCGTTACACGGTTATCACTGACTGCATAGTTAATAATTCCAAGTGCTATCCATACGGCACTTATTAATGTTCCTACGAATATACGTTTCTTGAAAAAAGCAACAAACGTAAGCGTGAAATAAATCATTAAAGTGTTAAAAAGAAACACTAACGGATTAGTTACCATATGCCTTAATCCTGACACAACCGACAATCTGTTAAGGCACTCGATTACAAGGTTTACCAAAATTGCCAGAAACGCAAGCCTTACCCATACAATTCTGAAAAAGCGGTTATGCCATACCTTATCAACCGCCCTGCAGAATTTGCAGGAAATAAACTTGTCCTTTGCATTGGATAATGCTTTAAGAACTTTACAATCTTTTATTTTACTCATATCTTCCTCTTCTATTTCATATACTGTTAATTTGCTTTACTATTCTTTATTACATCACGGAGATTACGCGCTCTCTCTTTAAGCTTGGCATTAGCCGTACGTGATACAATAACATTGGTTGCCATCTTGCCGGCAATGTCAAACTTGCCGAGCTTGGCCGCAAGGTCTGCCAAAAGGTAGTCAAACGTGGCCTCATCCATTCCACATATCGGGAAATCTTCCTTGGCACGGCTTGTCACGAACCCTTCATATGCACTGGCAATCATCTCATGCTCGTTTTTCTCACAGTCTTTCTTAATCGCAGCCGCATTCGGGGTATTCATATCAAGATTCTCTTTCTTGCCCCTGTACAGCCATGCTATCTTAAGGCATGTATATGCTTTCTCGCTTGCATGTGCTCTCTTAACTATTGCATTAAGAAGCGCAAGCTTATGTCTCTTAATTGCCTCATCATAAGAATATACAGCACCTGTTTCCGGTGTCGGATGAAATTTTGCAGAAATATTATCTTTGATAAGTTTCGCCTGAGCACTCGTCATATATCCAAAAAAACGGCTGAGCGCTGCATATCCGCAATTCGGACAAACTATCGCATCATATTTGATGGAGTCTATGCCGGAATACTTCGGACGCAAATCGGAATCCGAACCCAGAAGTCTCGGCTTGCCTGTCTTTACGGTCTTGGACTTAAATTCTTTATCGCATACCGGACATTGCATTTTCTTATCGAAAAGGAAATCTTCCTCAGTCACAACATGTTTGGCAGCCTCTGTGCCGCCTTTCTGGCTGTCCTGTTTCTCTTCATCATATATCTTGACATTTGAGAGGCCGCCAAGTCCCATTGACTCAAGGCCCGAAAACAAATCACCCATTCCAAAATACCTCCGGTTATTTTAATTTGAATGAACTCTTAAGTGATACTATTCTGTTAAATACAGGGTTATCCTCTGTGGAATCCTTGCAGTCAACACAAAAATATCCGTTTCTTACGAACTGGAAACTGTCATAAGCCCTGGCACTCTTAAGTGAAGGCTCAAGATAACACTTATCAATTACCTTAAGTGAATCCGGATTGAGATTAAGGCTTCCGTCTTCATTGTAAACGCCCTTCTCCTCATCAACTATATTCTCATAAAGCCTAACTTGTGCTGTTATTGCATCAGCCGCGCTTACCCAATGGATCGTTCCCTTTACTTTACGTCCGGTAAATCCCGAACCGCTCTTGGTCTCAGGATCATATGTGCAATGCACTTCCGTAACATTACCGTCATCATCCTTAACGCATCCTGTACATGTAACAAAATATGCATTCATAAGACGTACTTCATTGCCAGGGAAAAGTCTGTAATATTTCTTCGGAGGCTCTTCCATGAAGTCCTCTCTCTCAATATACAGTTCCCTTGAGAAAGGTACTTTTCTGGTTCCGAGTTCCGGATTCTCAAGATTATTATCAACGTCAAGCATCTCCGTCTGTCCCTCCGGATAGTTGTCAATAATGAGCTTTACCGGATCAAGTACTGCCATTACACGGGATTTCTTAAGCTTAAGATCTTCTCTTATGCAATATTCGAGCATTGCATAGTCAACTGAACTGTTGGCCTTGGCAACGCCGACAAGATCTACAAACATTCTTATGGACTCCGGTGTAAAACCGCGGCGTCTTAATGCCGCAAGTGATACGAGTCTCGGATCGTCCCATCCATCTACAATTCCTTCTTCGACAAGTTTCTTGATATATCTCTTACCTGTAACAACGTTAGTGAGATAAAGCTTGGCAAATTCAATCTGCTTAGGCGGATTCTCGTATTCAAGTTCACGCACAACCCAGTCGTAAAGCGGTCTGTGGTCTTCAAATTCCAGTGTACAGATCGAATGTGTAATTCCTTCCGTGGCATCTTCTATCGGGTGTGCAAAATCATACATAGGATATATGCACCACGCATCACCCTGTCTGTGATGTGTCTGATGAGCCACACGATATATTACAGGATCTCTCATGTTAATATTAGGTGAAGCCATGTCAATCTTGGCACGGAGAACTTTCTCACCGTCCGCATAAAGTCCGTTCTTCATGTTCTCGAAAAGTTCAAGATTCTCCTCTATGCTTCTGTCACGATAAGGACTGTTCTTACCCGGTTTTGTAAGTGTTCCTCTGTATTCTCTTATCTCTTCTGCACTGAGGTCACACACATATGCCTTACCCTTCCTGATAAGCTTAACGGCTGCATCATACATGATCTGAAAATAATCTGATGCGAAGAAAAGTCTGTCTTCAAAATCGGCTCCGAGCCAGTTAACGTCTGCCTTGATGGATTCGACAAACTCGTCCTTCTCTTTGGTCGGGTTCGTATCATCAAATCTTAAATTAAACTGTCCGCCATATTCCTTGGCCAAACCGTAATTCAAAAGGATTGACTTGGCATGTCCTATGTGAAGATAGCCGTTAGGTTCCGGTGGAAATCTGGTCTTGACGGTCTTACAATGACCCTCAGCCAGGTCCTTATCTATAATCTGTTCAATAAAATTCTTGGATATTACTGCTTCGTTATCCATTTCTCTTCCTCCATGAAGTTCTAGTTATACTTATCATAATAATAACAGAACCACATAAAATTTACAATCCCACTTTTAATATTTTCAGCACAGCGCTATGACACTATAATACCTCTTTGCAAAAAAGTAAATATTTTTAACAGAATTTACACAATTACATTAATTTAAAAAGGTATTGACATCACAGATTCATTTACTTATAATGCAACTATACAAAGATAAAAGCCGTGACGGGAATAAGTAATATTGTATCTGAACCTACAGAAAGCAGCCGGTTGATGAGAGGCGCAGGGAATATATAATATGAATACCTCCCCGAGCTCCGCACCGAAAGTTATCCGGTAGGCTGCGGCGTATGCACACGTTACAGTGCCGGGGTATCGTTGATTAACCGTACCCGATGAGACAGCGGATGTGAATCCGTTGTAAATAAAGGTGGTAACACGGCATGGTCGTCCTTTTGATTTCACGATAAGTGGGATTGAGAGGATTTTTTATTATATCCAAAGGAGATTTGACAATGGGAATTTATGAAGAACTTCAGGCAAGAGGCCTGATCGCACAGGTAACGGATGAGCCGTTGATCCGCGACCTCATCAATAACGGAAAGGCTGTTTTCTACATCGGATTCGATCCTACCGCCGACAGCCTTCATGTAGGACATTTCATGGCACTCTGTCTTATGAAGAGACTGCAGGAAGCCGGCAATAAGCCAATCGCTCTCATCGGTGGCGGAACAGCCATGATAGGTGACCCATCCGGACGTAACGATATGCGTTCAATGATGACTAAGGAAACTATTGACCACAATGTTGAATGTTTCAAGAAACAGATGAGCCGTTTTATTGATTTTTCAGACGGAAAGGCTCTTCTTGTAAACAATGCCGACTGGCTCATGGACCTTAATTATATCGATGTTCTCCGTGAAATCGGACCTCATTTTTCGGTCAACAGGATGCTTACGGCCGAATGCTACAAGCAGCGTATGGAAAAAGGCTTAAGTTTCCTCGAATTTAACTATATGATCATGCAGAGTTTTGATTTCTATACATTGTTCCAGAAATACGGTTGCAACCTTCAGTTCGGCGGCGATGATCAGTGGAGCAATATGCTCGGCGGTACAGAACTCATCCGTCGTAAACTCGGCAAAGATGCTTCCGCAATGACAATTACTCTTCTTCTTAATTCAGAGGGCAAGAAAATGGGTAAGACACAGAAGGGTGCCGTATGGCTTGACCCTGAGAAGACTTCACCTTATGAATTCTTCCAGTACTGGAGAAATGTGGATGATGCCGATGTTCTTAAGTGCATCAAGATGCTCACATTCCTTCCGCTTGATGAGATTGCAAAAATGGAAACATGGGAAGGCGCACAGCTTAATGAAGCCAAGGAGATTCTTGCATATGAGCTTACTGCTCTTGTTCATGGCCGCGAAGAAGCCGAAAAAGCACGTGAAAGCGCACGTATGGCTTTCGGTTCCGGAGATATGAGCAATCTTCCTACAGCAACAGTCAGCGAGGATGATTTCCGTGATGGTGCGGTTGACCTTATAACCCTGCTGGTGAACGGCGGCCTCTGTCCTACACGTTCCGATGCAAGGCGCAACATTGAACAGGGCGGCGTTACCGTAAACGGCGAGAAAGAAACCGACTTTAGAAAGACTTACTCCAGGGATGATTTCGGCGATGGAATCGTTCTTAAGAGAGGCAAGAAAAACTTCAAGAAAATGATACTCGGATAACATATATATAATCCAAAAAGAGCCGTGACATTATTAAGCCACGGCTCTTTTAATAAAAGTATATTAGTGTTTGAAGAAACTTCCCATTGAAAAGCCTGTCGGCATCGGTATTGTAAACATATAAATTGTCGCAAATACAAATGCAGCTATCGCAACTATCAATATAAACATACGGTTTGGAATATTCTTGAACATTCCTACTATACCTAACATAAACAGTACAACCGAATATATAACCGTTACAAGTCCGAATGCATCTCCGTTGGCGTTATCTTTCTTACCCTGTTCCAGAAGCTCATCAGCCTCAGATATCTTATTCTGCGCCTCAGCAAAATAGCTGTCAATAAATCCTTCTTTATCAAAAGGCGAAACATCCTCTTTCTGCTCATCAGCCCATTTAATTGCATCATAAAGCGCATCTGAACAATTGTCATTCAAAAGCTTGTCAAGCTTCCATTGAAGGCGGTCTGTCTCATCAGTATCGCCCTTTTCCTGTGCAAATGTGTAATCAATACGTACGCTTGTAATATCATTCCAAAGTATCATATCCTGCATAAGACTCTGAGAAGCCTCATTATACATGGAATTGCCCTCTGCAGATAAATTATTACTTGTCGTGTAATTCGTAGACTGATTACCTCCGTGAAGTGATCCTATCCATGATGCCCACGCTGTCGCAAGCGCTGTTATGCCGAGAAATACTGCTGTAAGTATCTCAATTATCTGTTCCTTGGATTTCTTAGTCTTTGTCTCGCTCATTCTGTCCTCCTATAAGTCCATTGCTTCAAGTTCTTTCGCTGTATCAACTACAAGCTGCTCACATTTCTTAACATTGTCACCGGCCATTCCTCCAATTCCGTAGAACCCGTTTGTAACACTGTTGAGTGCCATATTTTTGGCCAGATTACCGACACCTGCCCTGTCCTGTTTCTGAATTGAATACTTATTCGTGCTCTTTCCGAAACCGGCAGCCATAACCCACACCTGATTCTGATCGTCCAGTGCCGGAAATGTTATTATGTATGCAAAGCCATGCTTGGTAAGTTCCGGTACTCCGGCTGTAAATTCCTTATCCTTGATAGCCTCGTAAAGTTCCTGAACCGTGTATTTGTTTTTAAATTTTACGTTTTTGATTTTTATTCCCAATGCCATATTACCAACCTCCTGTTTACGGATGTGTCACATAAATATAAGGGACTGCATTTAACGCAGTCCCGATTTTTCCCAAACTAATTGGTTCCCCAAGGGTTACCATTCTTATCAGTGAATTTACCCGTACATACCTTAACAATGTCAACGATCCAGCCTATACCAAATACGCCGCCTGTAAGTAACCATAAGATTCCGGTTCCTATTTTTCCTGCAAGAAATCTATGAATTCCAAGTTCTCCGAGGAAAATAGTAAGAACTATTGCTGCTCCTTTACTCATATGTAGCACTCCTTTCATAATGTACTTATTACCAACGTAGTTTATAATACTATCTGTAATAATCTTTTGCAATACATCTGGGATGAATTGCATTTTTTCGGGATAAATGTTATAATTTTACAGATATATGTGAATTAGGAGATTAAATATTTGAAAATAGCTATAGTAGATGATATGCCCGATGAGGCTGCACAACTTGCCGGATTTATTGACAAATGGTGTAATGACAGTTCAGTCGCATATGAATGTGATACATATCTGGATGGAAGTATATTTATTAACAACAGCCTGAACGGGGAATATGATTTGATTTTTCTGGATATATATATGACAGTTCTTAACGGTATTGAAACCGCGCGCGTTATACGTAACAGCAATAACAACTGCCATATCGTTTTTCTGACTTCAAGTACCGAACATATGCATGAGGCCTTCTCGGTGCATGCCTACGACTATATAATTAAGCCTGCCCGGTACCCGGATGTTTCAAGGGTTCTCACCGATTTATATAAATCGCATAACGATTTTTGCAATTATCTTGACATATATGCGGACAAACATGATTACCATATAGCATTCGGTGATGTGATCTCGGTTGAAGCCGATTCAAATTACTGCATCATAACAGCAGATATCCAATACCGTACAAGAGTTTCCTTTGGTCAGATAGAGAAGGAACTCATGGCAGACAAGCGTTTTCTCACAATAAACCGTGGACTTATCATTAATATGGATTATGTCCGCAACATGGATGACGGCATATGCACCTTTAAAAACGGTTGTATTTTTCCTCTCAACTCAAGGAAGGCACGCGGGCTCAAGCAGGCTTTCATAGATTATAATTTTATGTTACGTCATGAACGTAATGACAAAGGAGGTCTGGCATGAACACATCTGTTTTTTTCTCCGACATTTTAGCCACTGCAATTGTTATACCGGGAATCCTTATGTGTATCATTCCGCTCCGCAGTAAATTACGAATAGCGCCACTGCAATTTCTTCCATGGTATATCCCATTAGTATCAGTGTTATGCATATTCTCGTCTTACATCGAATGCCGCACCGGTGTTTTCGGAAACAGCCTTGCTTTTTTTATCTTGCTGGCATTGTTGTGCGGTTCTTCGTTTGCCGCACTTAATCTTCCTCCGCTCAAGACATTGTACATTATATCACTGTCTTTGACTGTTATGTCATTTGGCGGCATTATCTCATATATTGTTGACGGATACTTTTATCCCGGTACAAGTCCGCTCAACGGTAACCTCGGCATTGCAGTTCAGTGGTTATTCAGTATTATTATGATGGTTCTCGTGATCACAGTATTTTCCGGAAAAATCCTCTGGATTTTTGATAATCTCCACCTCAAACGCATATGGCGCCTGGCATGGCTTACCCCTGCCGTCATCTCATTAGTCAATGTTATGATGGTTCCCAAAAACTACGCAAATATCCACGTCGGAAGGGTCTATAGCGTGATGATATTGATAATCGCCGTAAATTTTCTCGTATTTATCATATCTCAGTTTATGTTCTTCACCATAGCGCGTTCCACAGTCGAGCATTATGAGGATCTGAATGCCATCCAGCTTCTTAACATACAGGCAAGCCAATATGAAGCTTTACGCGATTACATAGAATATACCGGGCGTATAAGACATGATTTCAAACATACCATAAGGACACTTTCTGCTTATGCGGCTCAGAAGGACTATGATGCCCTTTGCAGTTACATAACCCAGTACAACAATGAGATACAGGCTGACAGCAGGCGTTATTTTTTCTGTGAACACAGCAGTACCAATGCTGTATTAAGTTATTACGCATTGATAGCAGACAAGCACAATATCCGTACGGACTGGAAAACAGATATTCCCGCCAATATTGCTATAGACGATACAGTTCTCAGCATAGTATTCGGAAATCTTATAGAAAATGCAATAGAAGCCTGCTGCAAAATTCCGGAATCGGAACGTTATATAATATTAAATGCCGATACCCGGACCGAAGGCTGTCTCTACATAACCATGTCCAACAGTTTTAATGGAATTGTGCATAAAATGGGGTCGGATTTTATTTCCAGCAAAAAAGCCGGACAGAATTCTTCTCCATCCGGCATAGGTCTTAAATCCATAGAAAAATCAGCCTCAAACCATAACGGCAGCTCCCGTTTCTATTATAAAGACAAAGTTTTTTACAGCGATGTAATGCTACAATACAATGGCTCTACATCTGCATGATTATTTCACGCGCTTTTTCTTCGCTTATAGGTGTGGCATATACGTTTTCTCCGAATTGTACAACCGCTCCTATCCCTTTCTGTAATACAAATCTCAGGTGGCCGTCTCGTACTTTCTTATCGGTATAAAGCTTCTTTACAAGTTCGTCCCTGTCAATATACTCAGGAATTGCCACCGGCAGATGTGCTTTTGTAAGAAGTTTTACAAGTCTGTCAACTTCTGCCTCTGTCATGTATCCGAGGTTTTCCGACAGTCTTGCCTGTGCCACCAGCCCTATCGCGACAGCTTCGCCATGCAGAAGTCTGTAATCACTTACAGTTTCTATTGCACGCCCTACGGTATGGCCGAGATTAAGAACTTCCCTGAGTCCGCTCTCACGTTCGTCTTTCATGACAACATGATATTTGATATTACAATTGCATTCCGCAATATGCTCACACACATCGGAATCACATGCAAGAACTTTATCCATATTATGTTCAAGGTATTCAAAGAAATCTCTGTCTGCAAGGCAGGCATGTTTTATTGTCTCTGCCATTCCGCTGTATATTTCACGTTCCGGCAAAGTACTCCATGCAGCAATATCTATGTATACTTTACGAGGCTGGTTAAAGATGCCTATAAGATTCGTTGCAAGCGGTGTATCGACCGCTGTCTTACCGCCTATTGATGCATCTGCGGCTGCAAGAAGTGTGGTAGCATAATTAATAAACGGAATGCCTCTGCCATACGTTCCTGCCGTAAATCCTGCCACGTCAGTTACAACTCCACCGCCTACGGCGATTATGCAGCAATCGCGCCTATATCCTTTGGACAACATGGTATCCTCTATAAATTCTTTGGTAGCCCTGGTCTTGCTTTTTTCTCCTGCCGGAAAAACAATGATATCCGCCTTATATCCTGCATCCAGTATCTTATTATATATATGTTTTGCATAAAGCTGTTCAACATTTGAATCCGTAACCACCACAAATTTGTTGACAGATCCGGCAAGTCCTGCCGACAAATCTGCCACCAGCTTGTCCATAAGCCCGAATCCTATTTCAATATCATATGAATCATCAACTTTCTTAACCAGTTCAACATTAAATACGCTCATAATCTACCTTCCTTCTATGAAAACTGACTGTTATATAATCTGCTGTAGAAACCACCTTTGGCAAGCAGTTCCTCATGGTTGCCCTGCTCTATCACATTACCGTCTTTCATAACGAGTATAATATCGGCCGACTGGATTGTGGAAAGCCTGTGCGCAACTATAAAACTTGTACGTCCTTTCATCATCTTCGCAAATGCTTCCTGAATCTTCATTTCGGTTCTGGTATCTATTGATGATGTTGCTTCGTCAAGTATGAGCATCGGAGGCAGACATAACATTACTCTGGCAATACAGAGGAGCTGTTTCTGTCCTTGTGAAAGATTTCCGCCGTCCTCGCCTATAACTGTATCGTAACCATCCGGCAGTCTCTTTATGAAACTGTGGGCATGTGCAGCCTTAGCCGCCGCTATGATTTCTTCATCAGTGGCATCAGGTCTGCCCGTTACTATGTTCTCTTTGATGGTGCCTGATTTAAGCCAGGTTTCCTGAAGAACCATGCCGTAATTACTCCTGAGACTCTTTCTGGTGACGTCCCGGATATCCTTACCTTCAACCTTAATCGATCCACTGTCAACATCATAAAAGCGCATTAAAAGGTTGATCATTGTCGTCTTACCGCATCCCGTAGGGCCTACGATTGCCACGCGTTCACCCGGCTTAACATCAAGATTAAAATCCTTGATAAGTTCTTTCTCTTTATCATAAGAAAAAGCTACATGCTCGAGCCGGATATGGCCTTCTCCTTCATTGACAACAAGCACGTCGTCTGCATCAGGACTTAATGGTTCTTCCTCAATAAGATCAAGCACTCTGTCTGCACATGCAAGTGCATTCTGAAGTTCCGTCACAACGCCGGAAATCTCGTTAAACGGCTTGGTGTACTGGTTCGCATAACTTAAGAACATTGACAGGCGTCCTACCGTAAATGCAAGTGGATTCTTAACAACCGATACCGCACCGCTCAATGCAACAAGCGCATATACGACATTATTGACAAATCTTGTGGCAGGATTGGTAATTGACGAGAAAAACGTCGCCTTAAGTGACCATTTCTGTAACCTTAAATTAATATCATCAAATTTCTCAAGTGCCTCGTCTTCATGGCCATATGCCTGTACGACCTTCTCATTGCCTATCATCTCATCGATAAATCCGGTCTGCTCGCCCCTTGTCTCCGACTGGAGGCTGAACATTCTGTAAGTTTTCTTTGCAACAAAAGAAGCCACGAAAAATGACAAAGGAGTAACAAGGACAACAACAAGTGTTATTTTCCAGTTAATCATTATCATGAATATCAATGTTCCGAGTATTGTCATTACACCGGTAAAAAACTGTGTAAATCCCATAAGCAGTCCGTCGGCAAACTGGTCAACATCCGCTATGACTTTGCTGACAATTTCTCCGGTAGGATGGGAATCGGCATATCTGACCGGAAGCCTCTGTAATTTATTGAACGCGTCCTTTCTTATGTCATGCACTATTGAATATGTTATTTTATTATTGCATATATTCATTATCCATTGGAATAAAGCTACAACGCCCATTGTTATAAGAATCGTGATGATTATCTTCATAACCGCCGCGAAATCGACATTGCCTTCACCTATTATATTATCAATCGCATTACCCTGTAGAATCGGAATATACAACTGACCCGCCACTGTTACCAATGCCATTCCCAATGATAATATAAGAAAAATCCTGTATTTGCCGAGGTATCTGAGAACTCTTTTGATCGTTGATTTCTTCTTCATTATCTCGCACCTCCTGCCGCCTTATTACTGTCCGTATTATATATTTCCCTGTATACCGCACAGTTTTCTAACAATTCGTCATGCGTTCCGATTCCGGCCACAGCACCGTCTTCAAGAACTATTATCCTGTCTGCACTGCGAAGAGATGCCGTTCTCTGCGACACAATAAATGTCGTAAGCTTTCCGCCGCCTTCCTCACCTATTTTCCTGATAGAGGCCCTGAGCGCAGCATCGGTAGCATAATCAAGAGCAGAAGCACTGTCATCAAGAATGAGAATTGACGGCTTTCTGACAAGGGCTCTTGCTATGGTAAGACGCTGTTTCTGACCTCCTGACAGGTTACGTCCTCCCTGTGCTATCATATAATCCAGTCTGCCATCCTTACTGCTTACAAATTCTTCAGCCTGCGCATTCTTAATGGCTTCATTAATCTCATCATCGGATGCATTCTGTTTGCCCCATTTCATGTTATCTCTTATCGTTCCGTTAAAAAGAACGGCTTTCTGCATAACTATGCCAACTTTATTACGTAGGTCTTCCTTGGTATAATCCTTAACGTTAACACCATCCACAAGTACCTCGCCTTTCGTGGCATCATAAAATCTAGGTATCATATTAACCAATGTAGATTTTCCTGAACCGGTACCTCCGATTATGCCGATTGTTTCACCATGTTTGACTTTAATATCAACGTTACTGAGTGATTCGGCCCCGGCATTTCTGTATGCGATAGAAACATTGTTAAATTCAACAGCATATCCGTCATCCCTTGATCCAGCAGATACCTCCGGGAATTCCATGCCCGCTTTAATCTCAAATACCTCCTGAATACGGTTGGCACATGCAACTGCCTTGGTAACCTGGATGATAAGATTGGCGAGCTTAATCAACTCCACAAGTATCTGTGACATATAATTAACAAGTGCCACAACCTGTCCCTGTGTAAGTATTCCGGTATCTACCTTAACCGCACCTGTGTAAAGAAGTATAACTGTTGCTACATTTATCACGACAAATGTAACGGGATTCATAAGTGCTGAGATTTTGCCGGCAAAAAGCTGCACACCCCTTAAAGATGTATTGCCCCGGTTGAAACTTTCTATCTCATCATCTTCACGGTTAAATGCACGTATTACTCTGGTTCCTGTCAGGTTCTCCCTTGTTATCTTAAGAATATTGTCAAGACCGGACTGGACTTTCCTGTAAAGCGGTATTGATGCAAGCATGATTCCGAATACAATTACCGCCAGCACCGGAATCGCCACACAGAATATCAATGCGCATTTAACATCAATCGTAAATGCCATTATCATTGCGCCGAATACGATAAACGGCGAACGCAGGAAAAGTCTTATTACCATATTAACACATGACTGCACTGCATTGACATCACTTGTCATACGGTTTATAAGTCTGGCCGTACCTATTTCATCAATCTCCGAAAACGATAATGTCTGGATATGTTCAAAAAGGGAATGTCTCAGTTCCGTTGCGAAACCTGTTGCCGCTTTCGCCGCAAAATACTGCGCCGTCAATGAACTTGCCAGTCCCACAAGTCCCAGTCCGATCATAATAAGGGCCCTTGTCGCAATATATCCTATATCGCCATCCTTGATTCCGATGTCGATGATCTGGGCAACGACAAGCGGAATTATAAGTTCAAAAGATGCTTCAAGCAATTTGAAAAACGGCCCTATTATTGTTTCTTTTAGGTAATTCTTAAGATATCTGAGTAACTTTTTCATGTTATTTTCCCGTCTGTTCTGTCTTAAATCTTGTATTGATATAACCCATTATTATGTCCACGCACTGCTCATAGGTAAAAAGTCCCGTATTCAGGCACAAATCATAATTATACGGACTTTCCCATTCCCTGCCGGTGTGGTATTTGTAAAAGCCGCGGCGGTATTTATCCGTCTTAATGATATTCTGCTTAGCCTTAGCCTTATCTATTCCGTTACGCGCAGCTTCCCTGTCAATGCATACATCCATCGGTGCATATATAAAAACAGACACAAGATTCGGATTATCCTTAAGTACAAAATCCGCCGCGCGTCCCACGCAGATGTATGACTCATTCAGGGCCAGTTCCTTAAGTACCTTCGCCTGATAATTAAAGAGATTCTCATTGGACGTGAAATCATCACTGTCAGGTCCTATCAGCTCACCGTTATATACTTTCTTAGATACTTTATAAAGAAGACTCTGCTTCATATGCTCATCGGCTCTTGCAAAAAGTTCCTCGTTAATTCCGCTTTCATCTGATGCAAGTCTTAAAAGATTCCTGTCGATAACATCTATACCCAGTCTCTTTCCGAGAAGCCTGCTTATACTGGTCGCACCACTTCCGCATGTTCTTGTAATAGCAATAACCATATTATCCATAGTATGTACCTCCCAATGATATGTTATTTGTGTAAAAAGTATACCATATATATGGTAAAAAGTCAGCATTGACTTTTTTCTTATGCAAGTATACAATACAGTTTGCTAGGGGCGCTGGATGAGTCCGGCTGAGAGGAAACCACTCTAATGTTTCGACCCTTGGGACAACTGTCCCATACCTGATCCGGGTAATGCCGGCGTAGGGATGTATATCATATAATACAGACTATGTGTTTTATACCGCATGGCTTACAGTTATACAACCTTACCACCTCGGATTTCCGAGGTATTTTTATTATATACAGGAGGAAGATATCATGAACGCAAATGTAGCAATCCAGGTTCTGCCTAACGTTACGGACGACGCCGAGGTAGTAAGAATCGTAGACGAAGTTCTTGATTACATCAAAGCTTCGGGTTACAAATATTATGTAGGACCGTCAGAGACATCCATTGAAGGCGATTACGAAGGCCTTATGGAAATCGTCAAGCAGTGTCAGTACATTGCCGTTAAGGCAGGATGTGACAAGGTTTACACCTATGTTAAGATTACATATGCACCTGAGGAGAAGATTTTGACAATCGATGAAAAAGTCACAAAACACCATCAGAACTAATACAACTGCATATAAAACACTGCATTTCATAACCGGCAAAATTATCCCGCCGGTTATCGCAATAGCCGTATTTATCACATTCTGGCAGTATCTGTCCGGTTCTGAGCTTATGCCGTCTTTCATGATGCCATCACCCGCCAAGGTCATAAAGGCATTTATTAATGACTGGCCGGTTCTTTTAGAGCATGCCGCGACAACACTCCGCGAAGCTTTCATAGGTCTTGGCATCGGAATTGTATTAAGCTTTATTGTTTCCATATTAATGGATGCGTGCAGGCCGCTTTACAACGCACTGTACCCGGTAATAGTGGTCACACAGACAATTCCTTCCATTGCCATTGCACCGCTTTTAACGCTTTGGCTCGGATATGGCATCACACCCAAGATAGTGCTGGTTGTCATCACAACTTTTTTTCCTATCGCGGTGGGACTTCTGGATGGTTTCAAAGCTGCTGACCCTGATGCGCTTAAGCTTCTCAAATCGATGGGCGCCGGTCCCGTAAAGCGTTTTATTCACATTAAACTGCCTTACTCACTGGGATATTTTTTCTCCGGACTTAAGATATCGGTTGCATACTCAATCGTAGGCGCCGTTATTTCGGAATGGCTCGGAGGCTCCTCGGGACTTGGTGTTTTCATGACCAGAGTGCGCAAATCATTCGCTTATGACAGAATGTTTTCGGTTATTATTTTCATATCGGGCATAAGTCTTCTGCTTATGCTTGCGGTTATTATTATTAAATGGCTTGTAATGCCATGGGAAAGGAGAAGTAAATCAGTCACCGGGAATAAGTGACTATTTACTATATGATATTATGAAAAAAACAAGAACACTTGCACTTTTGATGGCCGCCACGCTCGGTCTTATGGCCGTAACCGGCTGTTCCAAAGCATCTTCGGACAAAACATCCGGTGATGACAATAAAGAACTTACCAAAGTAACTTTTATGCTTGACTGGTCACCTAATACCAACCATACAGGTCTTTATGTAGCCAGGGAAAAAGGCTATTTTAAGGATGCCGGAATTGACGTGGAAATAGTGGAATGTGCCGAAGCCGGAGCTGAAGCTTCCGTTGCGGACGGTAAAGCTGATTTCGGTGTAAGCTTCCAGGATTATCTCGTTCCGGCTTTCTCAGCTGACGAAAGTTCAAGACTTCCTGTCACTGCCGTAGCTGCAATTATCCAGCATAACACATCCGGAATCATCTCCCTTAAAGACAGCGGAATCACCTCTCCAAAGGGAATGGAAGGACATTCCTATGCGACATGGGATATGCCTATTGAACAGGCTATCATCAAGAAAGTCGTAACTGATGATGGCGGTGATTACAGCAAAATCAACCTCATTTCAACATCGGTTGAAGACATCAAAGCTGCATTAAGCAGTAACATTGATTCCGTATGGATTTACTATGCATGGGACGGAATTGCATGTGAGCTTCAGGGCCTTGACACCAATTTCTTCTATTTCAAGGATTATTCACCTGAACTCGATGATTACAGTCCTGTAATCATTGCCAACAATAATTTCCTTAAGAACAATTCTGAAGTTGCGAAGAAATTCATGGCCGCATTATCAAAAGGATATGATTATGCAATAGAGAACCCTGATGATGCTGCACAGATTCTTGTTGATGCCAATGAAGGTCTTGACATCGAACTTTGCAAAAAGAGTCAGAACTGGCTTGCTTCACAGTATAAGGCAGATGCTGACAAATGGGGCGTCATCGACCAGAAAAGATGGGATGCTTTCTATGGCTGGGTATATGACAACGGTCTTTGCGAAATTGACATTCCGGACGGTTTCGGTTTCTCAAACGATTACCTCCCGGAATAAATTCTGTCAACAGCCACCATGGCTATTGACGTCAGGAGTTAAAAATGGCATTATTAAAAACAGAGAATATTTCTGTCAGTTATGACGGTACGAAAATAATCGAAGATATCAATATTGAACTTAATGACGGCGAGCTTGTGTGCCTGCTCGGTGTCAGCGGAAGCGGCAAATCCACACTTTTTAATGTTATATCAGGGCTTCTTACTCCCGATAGCGGACATGTTCTTTTTAAGGGTGAGGATATTACCGGCAGATCCGGTATGTTCAGCTATATGCTGCAGAAAGATTTACTTCTTCCATACAAGACAATAATTGATAATGTTATTCTTCCTCTCACTCTTAAAGGAATCAGTAAGAAAGACGCCAGGAAACGTGTTCTTCCGTATTTTGAGGAATTCGGCATATCAGGATGTGAGCGCAAATATCCCAACCAGCTGTCGGGCGGTATGCGGCAGCGCGCAGCACTTCTGAGGACTTATATGTTCTCTGACGAGGTTGCACTGCTTGATGAACCCTTTTCCGCTCTCGATACGATTACCAAGGGCAATATGCATACATGGTATATCAATATCATGAAGCAGATCAGGCTCTCGATGCTTTTTATCACACATGATATCGACGAGGCAATTCTTCTCTCCGACAGAATTTATATTCTGGGCGGCAGACCCGGTCATATAACCGACGAGATAAGGATTGCACCGGATGATGTAAGGCACACCGATTTACTTCTGTCAGAACATTTTCTCGAATATAAGAAGCGAATTATCAAAGCCATTGGAGATACCTGTTAATGATTTACCTTTTTACAGAATATAACCGAATTACAGATGAGGATCTAAACGTTCTTCTAGAGAAACTCCCGGAAAAACGCCGCAAGAAAGCTCTCAGGATGCGCCGTATGGACGGACGTACATCCTGCGTAATCGGTTATCTTCTGTTTCTTTATGGTTTCAGAAATATATATAAACAAAACGGTCTCCCGGATTTCTCTACAGAGAAAAACGGAAAACCGTATCTTAATGAATACCCTGAAATATATTTTAATATAAGTCACTGTGCCGGAGCCGCAGTATGTATATTCGGCAATACTCCTGTCGGTATCGACATACAGGATATACGTGAACGCAATTCCCGTTCCGTTACCCGCGTATGTTCATCCGAAGAGATACGTCATATCGAAGATTCCGCAGAACCGGACCTTGAATTCTGCCGTATCTGGTCAGTCAAGGAAAGTCTTTCAAAATTAAGTGGCAAGGGTATTTTCCGTGATATAAGAAATCTTTCTCCACACGGTGAAAACATAAGCACCGTATTCATAGAGCCTGACAAATACATGACAAGCGCTTCATACGATGCTCACGCTGATTTCTCGATTCACAGACTTACTTTGTCTAATCTTCTCGAGCTTTAAAATATCCTTTTTTCTTAAACTTAACCATATATATAATATATGTCACAAACAATGGCACCATGGCACTTACCCAGGCTATAGGCCCTGCCAGGCATACACCCTTAAAACCTATGACATCCGGAAGTGTGAACGAAGCTATGGTTCTCGCCACAAGTTCAAAAACTCCGGCCATTAGCGGCATAAAAGTCTTACCCATAGCCTGAAGGGCGTTTCTGAACACGAATATCAGGAATAACGGTATGAAAAATGTAATTACCGTATTCAGATATACCATTGAAGAATCAAGTGTTACCGGATTACGGTTCTTGATAAACAGTCCGCAGATATCCCTTCCGAAGAAAAATATAACAACCATTGCAAAAACTGCAGCACCGATTGTCACAAAACTCCATGCCCGCACACCTTTTTTAATCCTGTCATATCTTCCGGCTCCAATATTCTGTCCAACGAAATTCGCCGTAGTCACGCCACTTGCTCCCGCAATCTGGGTTACGAGCTGCTCCGTCTTACTTGCTGCGGTATACGCCGCAATTCGTGTCGCACCGAATTTATTGATTGCACCCTGAAGCACAATTGTACCGATAGCCGTTATTGAAAACTGGAATGCCATCGGAAGGCCTATTGTCAGATGAGTTTTTATGATTGAACCGTTTATATGCATATCGGCCTTGGTTATTCTTAAAATCGGAAATTTGACTATCATATATACAATGCAAGCCACACCCGATATAAACTGCGCAATCACTGTTGCCAGTGCCGCTCCGAACACACCCATCTTAAGCACAACAATGAAAAATAAATCCATTCCTATATTAAGCACAGCCGACACCATAAGAAAATACAACGGCGTCTTACTGTCTCCCACTGCCCTTAATATGCACGACGCTGCGTTATACAGCATCGGCGCAAGGATTCCTGCATAAATGGTAAGTATGTATCTTTGTGCATCATCTATGATATCATCAGGTGTATTGATCAGTCTCAACATCGGCTTTGAAAAAATCATTGCAAGTGCCGTTATGATAACCGTTATTAATCCCCACAAAAAAACAGCATTGAAAACTGAATTACGCATACCGTCATAATCCTTTGCTCCAAAACGCTGTGATATGTGAACTGCAAAACCGCTCGTTATTCCTATAACGAAACCGTTTACAAGAAAAAACATTGATCCGGTGGTTCCTACCGCCGCAAGGGCATTCTCACCGAGTTTCTGTCCGACTATTATAGTGTCGGCAAAATTATAAATCTGCTGGCAGATATTACCGGCCAGCACCGGAAGCGCATACAAAAGCATAAGCTTTATCGGGCTTCCGGTCGTTAAATCTTTAACTTTGGCCATTTCTACATTCTCTCCGGTGCTTCAATTCCAAGCAGGTCGATACATGTGACAAGCACATCCTTGGTGAGATCAATAAGTGCTATATAGCTCTTCTTCCTATTCTCATCCGGCTCTGCAAGGATTTTGGTTTCATGATAAAAATGATTAAACGCATTGGACAGATCATACACAAATTTGCATATTTTGTGCGGAGCCCTGTCAACATACGCATTTTCGATAACCTCGCTCAATCCGGTAAGTTCAAGCATAAGTTCTCTCTCGCTCTCTCCATCCGGGTTGCCGATTACGCAGTCTGCGGCATTGCCGCCCTCTGCCTCATATTTCTTAAGAATCGATTTGATTCTTACGATTGTGTAAAGTATATACGGACCTGTGTCACCTTCAAATGATGTGAACCTGTCTATGTCAAAAACATAATCCTTGGATGCCTGGTTGGACAAGTCGCCGTATTTAAGCGCTGCAAGTCCTACAATCCTCGCTGTCTCGCGGGCTTCCTCTTCGGATGTTGACCTGTTCTCCATTATCTTCGCATATACCGCATCATTAATTTCCTTGATAAGATATTCAAGACGAAGCACGCCGCCCTGTCTTGTCTTAAAAGGCTTTCCGTCGCTTCCGTTCATGGTTCCGAAACCGATGAAATCAAGGACTGTGTCCTCTCTTACGATTCCGGCTTTACGCGCTACACGGAAAAATTGTGTATAATGTAAATCCTGTCTCTTGTCGGCAAGATAAATATATGCCTTAGGAGCATATAATTTTTCACGCTCAATAAGTGTGGCAAGATCCGATGTCTCGTAGTTGGCAGCGCCGTCGGATTTACGGACTATGCACGGAGGAAGTTCCTTCGTATCGCCTTCTTTGGCTATGTCTACAACGATTGCGCCCTGGCTTTCATGTGCAATACCGCGTCTGATAAGGTCGTCCACCATATCCGGGATGTACGGCTGTGCGTCACTTTCACCCTTCCACAAATCAAAACTTACATTGAGGTTGCCATAATTTTTCTTAAGGTCAGTAACCGATACATTGATAATATGATGCCATAATGCCGTGTATCCTCTGTCACCGTTCTGCAATTCAAAAGTTGCCTGCTGCGCAGCTTTCTTAAACTCCTCGTCCTCTTTGGACTTGCCACTCGCGCAAGGATATATCTCTTCAAGCTCCGATATTGTAAACGGTGCTTCAGCCGGATATTCACCCGTATAATTCTTATCAAAATAAGGCAGTTCCGGCTTCCGGCTCTTAAGTTCCACAATTATAAGTCCCATCTGGAGACCCCAGTCTCCGAGATGAACATCACTTACAGTCCGGTATCCGTTAAAAGCCGATATCCTCTTAAGGCTTTCTCCGATTATAGCTGAACGGAGATGTCCGATATGGAGCGGTTTGGCAACATTGGCCCCGCCGTAATCAAGAAAAATCGTCTCGTTCTTCGGTGCGCAGTCACATCCGAATTTCTCTTCGGATGCCATCTGCTTAACATAATTACCGATAAAATCATCGCTTAATACGATATTGATAAATCCCGGCTTAACACATTCAATGCTTTTGAATGTGCTGTTTCCCGCAAGTCTGGCTACAACCTCGTCACCAATCATAAAAGGTGCCTTGGAATAAGCCTTGGCTGCTGCCATCGCGCCGTTGCACTGATACTGGCACAGATCAGGACGGTTTGAGATATTGGTTTTACCGTATTTGGCATCATATCCGCACGATACAAACGCATCGCTTATTATATTTGATATTTGTTCTAAAATCTTAGTCATACAATCACCATTACTAAATTGTCGCAATATCAATAGGTGTGGTGTGCTGTTCTCCGGCGCTCTCAAGGCTTGTCAAAAGTGCATTGGCCGTATCGATTGATGTGAGAACATTGACACCCGTTTCAATCGCATGTCTTCTGATTATGAAACCGTCATGGCTTCTCTCGATTCCGTTAGCCGGAATATCTATTACAAGGTCAATCTTGTGTCCCAGAATGAGGTCAAGCAATGTAGGCGACTCCTGCTCCACTTTATTGACCCTTATAGCTTCAACACCGTTATCGTTAAGGAATTTAGCTGTTCCCCATGTAGCATATATGGTATAACCGAGTGCCGCAAAACGCTTTGCAACAGGAAGGGCTTCATCTTTCTCACTGTCGCAGATAGTCATGATCATCTGTTTATGCTTAGGAAGATTGATTCCGGCACCGATAAATGCCTTATAAAGTGCTTCATTAAATTCTTTGGCGATACCTAAGCACTCACCCGTTGATTTCATCTCAGGTCCAAGGCTTATATCCGCACCTCTGATTTTCTCAAATGAGAATACTGGCATCTTGATAGCGATATAGTCTGCTTTTTTCTGTAATCCCGGTGTGTATCCGAGTCCCTTTATCGTATTGCCGATGATAACCTGTGTCGCAAGTTTAACGATAGGAATACCTGTAACCTTGCTGATATAAGGCACCGTTCTCGATGAACGCGGGTTAACCTCAATTACATATACCTGATCGTTGTATACGATAAACTGGATATTGATAAGTCCTTTTACGTGAAGAGATCTTGCAAGTCTTCTTGTGTACTCTTCAAGCATATCGATTATTCTCTGTGTAAGACTCTGTGCCGGATATACAGATATACTGTCGCCGGAATGGATACCCGCACGCTCGATATGTTCCATGATACCCGGAATGAGGATGTCCTCGCCGTCGCATACTGCATCGACTTCTATTTCCTTACCCATAAGGTATTTATCTACAAGAATAGGATGTTCCTGAACCTGTCTGTTGATTATCTCCATAAACTCACGGATATCTTCATCTGAAATCGCAATCTGCATTCCCTGTCCGCCAAGCACATATGAAGGTCTTACAAGTACCGGATAACCAAGTTCGTTGGCTGCCGCAATGGCTTCTTGTGCAGTAAATACCGTCTTACCTGCAGCTCTCGGTATCTCACATTCCTGAAGAATCTCATCAAAGAGTTCCCTGTCCTCTGCCGCATCAACATCTTCCGCACTTGTTCCGAGAATAGGCACTCCCATTTCCATGAGGCTTTTGGTAAGCTTGATAGCTGTCTGTCCGCCGAACTGTACAACAGCTCCATCCGGATGCTCAAGTTCAACAATGCTTTCAACATCCTCCGGTGTGAGCGGTTCAAAATAAAGTTTATCCGCAATATCAAAGTCCGTACTTACTGTCTCAGGGTTGTTATTAATGATAATTGTCTCATAACCCTCAGCCTTGAATGCCCATGTGCTGTGAACCGAGCAGTAATCAAATTCGATACCCTGTCCAATTCTTATAGGGCCGGAACCGAGTACAAGTACTTTTTTCTCCGGTCTGGTCTCAATAACTTCATTCTCTGATTTATAACATGAATAGTAATACGGTGTGGAAGCCTCAAACTCAGCCGCACAAGTATCTACCATCTTAAATGCTGCATGAATATTATATTCATCGCGGAGTTCTTTAATTTCGCGTTCTTTCTTTCCTGCCAGTCTGCCGATTACAACATCAGGGAATTCGATTCTCTTGGCTTCAAGAAGAAGTTCTTTGGTAAGCTGCTCTGTTGCAAGTCTTTTTTCCATCTTGACGATGTTGTTGAATTTATCTATGAACCATTCATCAATCATTGTGATTGAATGGATGGTATCATAATCGATTCCTCTTCTGAGTGCTTCCGCGATAACATACATTCTCTTGTCATCCACGTTCTTAAGGAGTTCAAGAATGTCATCATCCGAACATGACGAATAATCATCGTTAATAAGGGAATCCACATGCTGCTCCAGTGAACGGATTGCTTTCATAAGTGCACCCTCAAAATTAGTGCAGATACTCATTACCTCACCGGTAGCTTTCATCTGTGTTGTAAGCTTTCTTGAAGCTGTAATGAATTTATCAAACGGGAGTCTCGGAATCTTGACTACGCAGTAATCAAGTGCCGGCTCAAAGCTTGCAAATGTCTTATGTGTTATCGCATTAGGAATCTCGTCAAGATTATATCCGAGTGCAATCTTGGCAGCAACCTTGGCGATAGGGTAACCTGTTGCCTTGGATGCGAGTGCCGATGAACGGCTTACACGAGGATTTACCTCGATTACACAATATTCAAAGCTTGTCGGATGAAGTGCAAACTGTACATTACATCCGCCGGTTATCTTAAGTTCATCGATAATATTAAGTGCTGATGAACGAAGCATCTGATATTCCTTATCGGAAAGTGTCTGTGAAGGTGCAACTACTATACTGTCTCCGGTATGTACACCTACAGGGTCGATGTTCTCCATATTACATACGGTAATACATGTGCCGTTGGCATCACGCATAACCTCGTATTCGATTTCTTTCCATCCTGCGATACATCTCTCAACAAGTACCTGTCCGACACGGCTGAGACGGAGACCGTTGGAAAGTATATCAACAAGTTCCTCTTCGTTATGTGCAATTCCGCCGCCGCTTCCTCCGAGTGTATAAGCAGGTCTTAATACTACCGGGTATCCGATCGTATTGGTAAATGCGATACCGTCTTCGACGTTCTCAACTACAAGTGACGGAGCGCAAGGCTCACCGATTTTCTCCATTGTGGTCTTGAATTCAAGTCTGTCCTCGGCTTTCTTGATGGTCTGTGCCGTGGTACCTATGAGCTTGACATTGTGTTCCTCAAGGAAACTTGTCTCTGCAATCTCCATTGCAAGGTTGAGTCCGGCCTGTCCTCCGAGTGTCGGAAGAATGCTGTCCGGTTTCTCTTTAAGGATTATCTTCTCAAGTGATTTAACTGTAAGCGGTTCGATATAAACCTCATCCGCGATATCTTTATCCGTCATGATTGTGGCAGGATTGGAATTGACGAGAACAACCTCTATGCCTTCTTCTTTGAGTGAACGGCAAGCCTGTGTTCCGGCGTAATCAAATTCAGCAGCCTGTCCGATAACAATAGGTCCTGAACCTATAACGAGTACTTTTTTAATATCATTATTCTTTGGCATCTTAGTCCCTGCCTTTCTTCATCATATCTATAAATCTGTCAAAAAGGAATTCTGAATCCTTAGGTCCCGCACACGCTTCCGGATGGAACTGAACCGTAAATATATTCTTGCCGATATATTCAAGACCTTCATTCGTCTTGTCGTTTACATTGATAAACGCTGGTCTGGCAACCTTAGGATCTATCGTATCCATATCAACCACATATCCATGGTTCTGTGAAGATATGTATACCTTGCCGGTGGACAAATCCTTGACCGGATGGTTCGCACCTCTGTGTCCGTATTTCATCTTATGTGTATCAGCACCTGTGGCAAGTGCCATGAGCTGATGTCCGAGGCAGATTGCAAAAATAGGTACGTCCGAATCATATAATTTCTTAATTTCCGCGATGATTGATGTACATTCCTTCGGATCTCCCGGTCCGTTTGAAAGCATAATTCCGTCCGGATTGCTCTTAAGAATCTCCTCAGCTGTCGTGAGTGCCGGATAAACCGTAACATTGCAGCCGCGCTTATTAAGCGAACGTGCTATATTTCTCTTGGCACCGAAATCCATAAGTGCAACGTTAAGTCCGTCCCCTTCAAGTGTATACTTCTCATCGCAGGTAACTTTCTCAACTACCTTGCCGGTATTGTATTCTTTGAGACGTGGGATTATTTCATCGAGATTATAATTCTCATTGGTTGTAATCATTCCGTTCATCGTACCTTTCTCACGAAGAATTTTCGTAAGGGCTCTGGTATCGATTCCTTCGATTCCCGGAATTCCGTTAGATTTAAGAAAATGCTGAATAGTATCTTCACTTCTGAAGTTACTCGGCATAGGTGAAAGTTCACGGACAATGAATCCGTCCGGCCAAGGCCTTGCCGACTCCTCGTCAGCATAACAAATACCATAGTTACCAATTAACGGGTAGGTCATAACTACCGCCTGTCCTGCATAAGAAGGATCAGTCAACACCTCCAGATACCCTGTCATAGAGGTATTAAATACTATTTCGCTGATAACTTCCTTATCGGCTCCAATGCTTGTTCCCTGAAATACGTTGCCGTCTTCCAGAATCAAAAATGCTTTCATGGCTTCACCTATTCCTTCTTTTTTTCTAAAAAATTTCAAAAAAAAAACAACTAAGCTTATCGATAGCGCTTTTTTCTTTACAAAGTGCGTCCGGGCATAAATCCCTGACTTGAATATCTATTTTTATGAATTTTAACATATATTTATTGCAATTTCAACCCTTATAAAAAAATTATTACGCAGCAATTCACCATATCCGTCCCGGTGCATACAATAGTATTGATTAATCCGGAGTATTTTCCATGTCTTTATATAAAATTCTTCAAAACATGCCCGATACCGGGTCTTTAAGAGTTGATGTCACCGACCAGGACGGAAGACCCATCGATGGTGCCACCGCTGATATTTCCATAACCGGCGAACCTGAATCCACGCTTGAATCCATACAGACGGATTCAAACGGACAGACAGAATCAGTTGAGCTTCCCGCTCCGCCTTTTGAATACACCGAAAATCCCGGCGTTACCCAGCCGTATTCCGAATACAGCATAATTGTCCGTGCGCCCGGTTTTGCGCCCGTGTCCATAAACGGAATCGATATTTTTTCATCAAGACGGTCAATACAGGATGTGCGCCTGACCGAGGCCTCCCAGGTCGTAACAATCGGCCCCAATACGCTTTTCGGCAATTATCCTCCTAAGATTCCGGAAGCATCCATAAAACCGATAACACCGACCGGTGAAATCGTCCTTGACCGCGTTGTCGTGCCGGGAACCGTTGTCGTACATGACGGCGTCCCGACCGATCCAACGGCTTCCAATTATTATGTATCTTTTCCGGACTATATTAAAAATGTTGCATGCAGTGAAATATATCCGACATGGCCGGAGGCCACAATTACCGCCAATGTTATCGCGATAGTTTCTTTTACACTTAACCGTGTATACACGGAGTGGTACCGCAACAAAGGCTACAGTTTTACAATAACCTCTTCCACGGCTTTTGACCATAAATGGATTAACGAGCGCAATATTTTCGATAATGTGGGACTTATAGTCGATGAAGTATTTGCCGATTATGTTTCCAAGCCGGATGTCAAGCAGCCGATTCTTACCCAGTATTGTGACGGCAAGCGGACTACATGCAGCGGCATGAGCCAGTGGGGTTCCAAATATCTCGGCGACCAGAATTATTCCGCACTTCAGATTCTCCGTAATTATTACGGCAGCGACATATATATCAATACCGCCGAGGAAGTTTCGGGCATCCCGCTTTCATGGCCCGGTTATACCCTGGACATCGGCGATTCCGGCACACCGGTCCGTACAATCCAAGAGCAGTTAAGTGCCATCCGCCGTACCTACAGCAATATTCCCTCTCTTGCAATCGACGGAATATACGGCGAGGACACCGCTGCCGCCGTAAGCAGATTCCAGTCCATCTTCGACCTCCCTGTGACAGGTGAGGTTGACTATAGCACATGGTACAAGATTTCGCAGTTATATGTGGCGCTTGAAAAACTGGCAGAGTTGAGAGTATAGATGGAAGTGGCGAATGAATAAATGATATGCGTGTGCATACCGTATTAAACAGTTTCAGGATTTTTGTGATGTATTCGAGGCTTTTGATATCTTAATTGATATTATTTCAGGTTTGAATTTCACGAATTCACACTTTTTTGCGGTTTTTAAGGCATTTGGTGTCAATTTGGCGAGCTTTACATTATAATATATTGAATCTGGCATGTACTTTAGTATACTTGTTTTCATATATTGCCATGTCAAGATATCACATATAGCAAATAATTGACACCAAATAGCTGACTTTGAATAAAAAAGGGTGAAAATATCATATCGTACATCTTGGTGTTATTCTTCCAGCACCGCATAATGCCGCGCTGCTGTCCAAATGTTGTATTGTATGATCTTTCCAAGCATTTTCGGAAGGTTGGCGGTTTTTCAACCGGAAGGTTGGCGGATTTTTAACCGGAAGGTTGGCGAAAGTGTCATGAATTTTAGCAACAATAATACAGATATGCCTCTTCCAATCCTGCGTCTTCTGCCACCTGACAGTCCTGCGGCATATCATCCGCAACTATTCTCACGATATATCCGTCCGTGCACCGCTTTATGTTGCTGACTTTATACTGTTGTCCAAGGTCATCAAGGGTGCCTCCGGCACATTTTATTATGCCTACATGCCCTTCAACACTCTTTATGATATCAGATGTACATCCCGTTTTTATTACATTTCCGTTTTTCAAAAATATAATGCTATCTGCTATACATTCTATATCACTGACAACATGTGTTGCATACAGTATGATCTTATCGTTTGAAAGTGCAGATATGTAATTTCTGATATTAATTCTCTCATTCGGGTCAAGGCCCGCTGTCGGTTCATCCAGAATTATTAACTCCGGGTTTCCCAAAAGCGCCTGTGCCAACAATACTCTCTGTTTCATTCCGCCCGAATAAGTTTCTATTCTTCTGTGCCTTACATCCCAGAGGTTAACGGTTTTAAGAAGATTTTCTATTTCTATGCTCGCTTCTTTTGAAGGTATTCCCTTTATGGCAGCTATATATTTAAGGAATGCGATTGCAGAATATCCGTTATACATATTCTGCTGCTGCGGCATGTACCCTATCCTTTTTCTGTATGCTGCACCAAGCTTTAATATATCTTCGCCATCACAAAGAATCTCACCGGTCTCTCTTTTTACATTGTCCGTTATAAGATTGATCAAAGTGCTTTTGCCCGCTCCGTTCGGTCCCAATAGTCCGTATATACCGGATTTCAGTTCCATATTGATATCTTTGAGTGCCGTTACCTTGCCATATGTTTTACCTAAATTTCTGATATCTATTCTCATGCCCGTATACCCTCCAATATTATCATGATCAAAATCGGTGCCACAAACAATACAGCCGATATAACCATAGTCTGCATATGGCTCCTCGTTTTCTTTGCGATTAAACGTATAAGCACTACAATTCCTGCCAGAGCAGCATATTTTACCGCCGTCCTGATTATGATATATTGCAATATGCTTATATTCTCCGGAACATATTTCAAATTGTGCAGATTGGCTGCCGGTATATTTATGTAATCCGTTCCGTATGCTTTAAGAACATTACATATCCACGGTATGTGTACACCAAGAAAAACTATAAGTGCCATAACCATCGCAATGAGCATTTTGGTAAGCATCACCTTACGCTGCCCTTTGCATGAAGCATTTATTATAACATCCATGTGGCATGTATATTCAATAGACCATATAGAGAACACAGCCAGGATTGTCATTATAATACACTCTGCACCAAGCAAAAGTTCCGTCTGCACATCCTGTCCGGTCAGGAGGCCGTAACCTCTGTCATATATTAAATAGCCTTTTTGCAATTTTTTTGCATATTCGGCATTATCACGCATTTTTTCATATGCTTTTGACCAGTTTTCAATGTCGATATTCGGATTGGTTCCCGACAATATTGTGTCCAGTTCCTGTTCCATTATCTGCTCTTTGTCCGGTGAGTATGCACCTTCCGTTCCTTTTTGCAATGCCATCTTATAATATACATCTTCAATTGAACCGTATATACTCTTTATGGGAGTATATGTGGCAGCAAGAATAAGACCGCACAGAACAAGAATGATAACGCCTTTTCTGTATATAAGCGTTTTATATAGTTCATTTCTAAACAAGCCATTCACACCGGTCCGGTTCCATAAATTAACCATCCCATATTTAATGGCACCGGCACAGCTTCCCGACGAGATTTCCCGCTTTCTGCTCCCTATAATGCACATGATTATAATCAATGCTGTTGTTGAAACTGTCATCATTAACTTAAATATATTAAGATAATTAACCGGTCTGCCCAAAACCTTAAGGTTTCGGTATGAGTTAAATAACCGCACAGTATCGAGATAAGCATACAGATTTACATTTTTAATAAGTTCCATGGTACTGTTATCTCTTATTTTATAATAGGTCAGTGCCGAAATGCCAAAAAGAAGCACCAGCACGGCAAAAGACGGAACATTGGAATTAAATATGCTCATAACTGCCATAAACAATATTCCGCATAATAAGAAAACGCACATTTTAGTGATGATAAACAGTATTGCAAATTTTATAACACTGATTTGGAGATTCGTTGTCATAAATCCACTGACTGATTGCACTGCTCTTGCCGGATTACCGTATCCATACATTATCCCCGCAATAATGATTAACGGCAGATAGAGAACTATTGCCGATATTATGCTATACAGAATCATCGTGCAGATTCTTGCGCATGTAAGGTTCGTACGCCCTGACTTTAATGTTCTTATCAGCTTTCCCATACCGGTCTCTGTATCTTTGGAAATAAGTGCCGTCGCAATTACCAGAAGCATCATTACACCTATTATATTGACTGCCATGTTACCGGTTACCATATTAATACCTGCAGACGGACCGTGCTGCAATTCAAGTCCCTTCAAAGGCTTAAAAGCCTCAACGGTTTTACTCATATTTTCATCACTGTATGTATCTTTCCCGGCAAAAATAGCTATTCCCGCACGTCTGTCACCGGCTTCCATAATGCCGCTATAGTAGGTGTCATAGCTTACACACTGTTCCAGTTCATCCAGCACAACCCCGTACGGAACCGATTCCGTATAATGCGCCATTGTTTCATCCTGCATCATTTCATCATATATGTTCTTCACATACACATATGACTCTTCGTCGGACATCTGCGATATATCATCGTATATCTGCCTATACTCTTCAGGCGGACACATATCAGCGTCCGCCTTCCTGATTTCGTTTGTATAAGCGACAAAAGCATTTGCCAGTATTAAAACTATAATAATACACAATGTTGTTCTGTCGCGCAAAACTCTCGTAAATTCATTAAATATCATTCTGACCATAAGCATTATCCCTTAAAATCGGCAAGCTGGGCATTCATCTGATCATATACGGTATCCACACCCGCATCTTTAAGCCTTTTAACATACGCATCTATACTCTTCTTCAACTCCGGATTTCTTACATTAGGAAATCCGGAATTGTATATCTCAACAATTTTGGCAAACTCCTCTGAGCACTGCGAACTGTCAAAGTAAAAACCAATATATGGTTTATCATCCAATGACTTCCAGAATTTTGTAAGTTCTTCATACCTGCTGCCATCAAATCCATCCGAATCCGTCTTATCGGCCGCTGCGTATCCGGCATGTGTCAGTTCCCTTACATAGGTCGACTGACTTTCTTCGTCCAGAAAACTTATAACTCCGTTATCCAGCTTATAATCAAGATCTTTAACACCATAAAGAAAAGCATCCGCTGTCTCCTTATCCGTCAATACCATTCCCAGTACTTTAAGTGCTGCTTCTTTCTTGGAAGAGTTCTTATATATACCGATCGATGCAGATGATAAATTCAGAACGCTGTCTCCTCCATACTGATATACATAAGGCCAGTTATTTTTCTCAACATACCCGAATCTCAAATATGCAGCACAATCATTAACATCAACGGACAGTCCGTCCTGCGGGTCATTATAAGCCAATACGCCGTCATAGTACATTTCATTCATGATTTTCATATAATCATATACTTTATCATAGTACTTAATATCTGCCTTTCCATCGGTATCTGATATCAGACAGCCATAATAATTTGAACATCCGGAAAAAGCATCCACCTGCTCCAGCCTTATATTATCCATTGCAATCATCTTTCCGGTCTTCTTCTGTATGTCACTGAGTCCCTGAATGGTTCCGTCAAAATTCTTAAAAACTTCTTCTGACACATAATCGGGATTAAATTCCACATAATACTGCTCCGAACTTCCGACTCTGGTATTCTGTATGCAGTAATATCCGTCATTATACTTTACCGCTTTCCAGGATTCCTCCGGATAATAGTCGGTTATCGCTTTACCACTCTCCGTCTTAAGCATATCATCCAATTTATATAACAAATCGGAATCGACCAATTCGGCCGGCTCGCATATTCCGTCTGTAAGGAAACCACACCATACTATATCCGCATCATCATCCTCAAGATATGTCTTGACATTATTCACATAATCCTCATCTGCAAGGTATACCATCTTAATTTCATAGTCTACACCCTTTTTCTTAAGAATTCTGTTAACCTCATCTATATTGGATTGCGGTATTTGAGTCAGATTTGAAGTTACCCACCTGATTGTATTATCCTCCTTAAGCGTATTATCCTCCATTACGGTATCTTTTTGTTCACATCCTGATAAAAGAACCGCCACCAATGCAATTACCGCTGTTATTGCAATCACAAATCTCCCTTTCATCAATCATCACCCTTTTACCTTTCAAATGCTTCAGCCTTATCATAATTACCCGTGGCATAGTCCTGTGGCATCATTCTCTTAAACTCTGTTGAAATAAATGTACCGTCATCATCAGTCAGATGCTTTTCAAACCATACATATCCGTTTGAACAGGCAGTATATCTCATATCAACATCATGATAACCTATAAGTTCAGCCTTATCCGCTGCCGGATCGTATACATAGCAGTTATAAGACTTATCCCTGACAAATCTTTCGTAATACAGTTTATCTCCCATCCAGAAGGCCACACTGGGTTTGCCACTTCCTCCAAGGCTGACTTTATTCTTTCCGTCCAACGACTCCAGATACATTTCCGTATCATTACAATATACCCATCCCTGCCCGGAAACGCATAATACATCCATATCCGATGTTTCGCACACCTCTTTCAACGTATCATCGGTAGTGTTCCATTCAAACATCCGTGCTTTAGACATGTATGAATCACCATCCTGATAACTGTATAATCCCAAGAACAAAATATTATCATTATTTTTGGATACATACCCTGCTGTTGCTTCACATGCATTATCATCATACACAGGTACTTCATGTTTGATAAATTTATCAGTCGATATATCATAACACACCAGTCCGCCCACCGGTGTATCGAGGTCAACCGGATTATTTATATCTGACAAATCAACAGTATTAAGATAAGTGAACACTATCATATCATCATATATATACGCATCCACTACAAGCTGTACACCCTCCACGGAATTAATAATCCGTTCATCTGTTCCATCTATGTTTTCTCTGTAAATATCAACAGAATTAACATCTGCACATTGTTTAAAATCTCCAAGTACATATATATATTTATCATTCATGAGACATGTTCCCTTGGTGAGTGCTGCCGCCTGACAGTCAACTTCATCACTGCCTTTTGCTCTCGGTTTATGTTCACAATTAATATCACTACATACATATGCCTTTTTTCCCGACGAAGCATCGACAAATGTGAGCATATTATCCTCATCAAAATAAAGCACACCCTGTCTGCCAAGAAAATCTCCGCCAACAGCAACTACTCCCGGCTCTTCGGACTCTCCGTCAATATTTACAACACGGCTGTTATTTTCCACTGGATCAAGATTATTGTTTTTATCCTTTTTCACAAGTAAAAATACAGATATCCCGGCAACGACCACTATAAAAACAGATATTACCGCTATTATAATTTTCTTCTGTTTTAACATTATATCGCCTCATTTCCTTTTAATTAACAAAAAACCCTTACCATTGAGGTAAGGGTTATACATCTCATCATTTTTTCTTCCACCCCTTATCCCATTCATTAAATTATCTGTATACAGATTATCCCAATTTTATCATTTCGTCAAGTATTATTCGATTTTTTTGTCGATTTTTGTACACAATCACCAATTTTATCACAAACTCCAAGTACACGAGATATAAATAATCGGCATATGTATTATATTAGATATTTTCTGACTTCCTGTGATACATTTTATGATTTTTCAATATCTTTATTGATACTGTTTCAAGTTTGGAATTCGGCAATTCACACTTTTTTGCGGTTTTTAAGGCATTTGGTGCCAATTTGGCAGGCTTTACATTATAATATATTGAATCCGGCATGTACTTTAGTATACTTGTTTTCATATATTACCATATCAAGATATCACATATAGCAAGTAATTGACACCAAATTGCTGACTTTGAATAAAAAAGGGTGAAAATATCATATTGTATATTATGGTATTGCTCTTCCGGCGGTTTATAATGCCAGGCCGTCATAACAAAAACCCCGGACATCAGTCCGGGGTCATCATAATTTCAAAATTTTCTATTTTTCTTCTGTCTCTGATTCTGCTTCTGTTTCATCTTCTGCTGTTGTCTCTTCTTCTGGCTTTTTATCATCCTTGGCATCTGATGAACCATAGTCTTCGAGGCTGCCGCTCACTTCATATGTGTAACCGTCGTACTCGCCTACAACTTCTGATATAAGTTCATCAAACATAGTCTTCTGGTCGCCGTATCCATAGAATGACGTCCAGCTGTCTTCCACATTTGAATATCCTTTGAGGCTGAACCATGATGTATCAAGTTCCTGTTTTCCGTCGGAACGGTTGATTACCGATCCCATCTTAACCGGAAGATAGATAGTTGCCGGTTTAAGATCTTTGTCATTGAATGTAATGGTTGCCGTATAAACTGCATAAAGCTCATTGTATGTATTGGCTTTATAATCTTCCTTGGTATATACAAGATATGCGCCTGCATATTCAATATTAGAGAGCTTATTGCTGCTGTATGAATAGCTGCTCTTGATTTCCTCGACTGCGTTATCCTTCACTGTGGCCATCATATCATCATTGATATCCTCAATCTTGGTTATATATGTGTCCACATCATCCTTGGTTACGGTGTATTCCTTGGTAGTCTCTTTAATCTTGATACCGTAATTCTCAAGGTAAAATGTCTGATAATATTCATCAATTGATAATGTAATTTCGTCACCTACGGAAAGATTGTATGACGGTGAAGCACTGATCCAGAGATCCTTTACATGGCTGTCTTTGGATGTATTTTCAACATCAACGCTCGCATTTCCGTCAAGACCGCTGAATTTAAGTTCTACCGAATCAAATATATCAACTTCTTTAACAGAATCAAGGCCTTCTACCTCTACTTCATATGAATCAAATTTGATAATTACGTCTGCGGCTTTTACTCTATCTTCATCAAAATCCGCATCGATGGTAATCGTGTCACCATTGGAAAGTTCGCTTGATTTGTCAACAGTAAGGCTTATTCCCTCATACAGGTCTAAAGCCTTTCCTTTGGCTCTGTCGCTTGCGCTCTTTTCAGTCTTGCCCATTGCTTTAAGGGCTGCTGCATAGAAATCATCATAATTAAGCTCAACTTTGGCTGTTCCCATAGTATCATATCCGTCGAATTCGACTTCAATATAGCTTTTAAGATCTATTGTCTTACGTTCGATTTCTTTTTTATGTTTAACATTCTTAACAATAATAATGGCTGCCACAGCTGCAATGATTGCAACCGCAACTGCTACGGCAATGATTATTATAAGCTTCTTATTAACCGGTTTCTTTTCCTTCGGCTGTACAGGCGGCACCGGTGCTCCCTGCGGCATTGCATATCCGTTAGGTGCTCCGTAATTCATCTGTCCCTGTGGTACTCCGTTGAAATCCGGCTGCGGCTGTCCCTGCGGTACTCCGTTGAAATCCGGCTGTGGCTGTCCCTGCGGTACTCCGTTAAAGTCCGGCTGTGGCTGTCCCTGCGGTATGCTGTTAAAGTCTGCCTGAGGTTCTCCCTGAGGTATGTTGCTAATGTCTCCCTGTGGTGCATTATTAATGTCTGCTGCCTGCGGTGTTTCTAATGGGCTTCCGCATTTAAAGCAGAATTTAGAACCTGCATTGTTCTCTGCTCCACAATTTTTGCAAAATGGCATGTGTGAATCCTCCTTTTATATCCAGTTTAACAAAATAAACTGATAACATCTTACATCATTCGAGTTATTTCGTCAATAATAAATGTCCGTCGAAGTGCTATACCACATTCGACGGACACTCATAAATCCAATTCAGGTTGTTATGAATGTGTTGTATCTGAATCTGCGCAGCCGGCGTTCCATCCTGACAGCATTGTCAAGGTTTCTGAATGCACCGACCTGTACTTTATAGAGATTGTCAGAATAGATTATAAATGCAGGAAATCCGTCCGCCAAAGCCGAATTAAGCAGACGCTCGGCATTTTCCCTGTTTCGGAAAGCTCCTATCTGGACACGGTAAAGCTTACTGCAGTCGCATACATCATCCGGCTCATCTTTAATCTCCTCAAACTGTGCATACGGATCATCCGGCATATCACCGGTCGTTCTGACCGGGACAGCAGAAACTGTATCATAATCTATAGTTGTTAATATTCCGGCCGCGATTGCATTGGCGATTGCATCAAAATCATCATCAAACTTCGCATTATCTTTATCGTTGTTAATAAATCCTGTCTCAATAAGGACCGCCGGCATTCTGGTTCGTTTGAGCACAACGAGATTGGGGCGCTCAACTATTCCGAGATCCTTAAAACCCTGTTCTACAAGATTATCCTGAATGTTGCGGGCTAATTTTTCTTTCTCTCCTCCATTACTGTATATTAAAGTCTGTGCGCCGGAAGCGGTATTGGGATTCTCTCCGGAATTTCTGTGAAATGACACAAAATAATCCGCTCCTGCATCATTGGCATCCGTGGCTTTTTTGAACGGAGTCTCATATATATCATCTGTTCTCGTATATACCACATCGACGCCCTTATTTTTAAGGATATCTCCAACGGCGAGGGCAAGCCTTAAATTATCGTCTTTTTCGTTACGGCCATTGTATACAGCACCCGGATCACTGCCGCCGTGTCCTGCATCTAAAGCAATCAGCATACTTTCTACCATCCTTTATATGTGATAACACATAAATTTATGATATAAAGTATGCTGAATATGATTAATCGTGATTATTTAAATACACCTAAGAGCCATAGAGCGAGTAAAATTACCGCGATGCTTATTACCACCTTAATGACTGCGTTGATTATTATTTTACGTTTCTGTCCGGATGTTCTGATATCCTGTCTTAAATCACTCATAGATTACACCCTTTCGTATTTTACAAACTCATAGATGATATCAAAATAAGTTCTCTCGTCGCTGGTCTCTGTAATCTTCCAGCCCTCTTCCTTATCAAGATCCGGGAAATGTGCATCTGCCTGATATGCATAATCTACTTTCGTTATATGTGCTGTGCTGCATAAAGGAAGCATCTGTCTGTAAATTGATTCGCCGCCTATAACATACACATCATCATCCGCATAATCCCTGACTGCTTCTACCGCTTCATCAATACTATGTACAACAACAGCTCCCGGAACGCTGTAATTCATATCGGATGTGATAACCACATTCAATCTGTTCTTAAGCGGTGATTTATTAGGGAAACTTTCAAGAGTCTTTCTGCCCATGATAACCGCCTTGCCAGTTGTCGTCTCGCGGAACCATTTCTGGTCCTCCGGAATACGTACGAGAAGTTCATTCTTATATCCGATTGCCCAATTTCTGTCTACTGCTGCTATTAAATTCATATTACATATCCTTCCCAAAATCAGATTGCCACAGGAATGTTAAGCACCTGCGGGCCTGTTATATAATTATCAAGTGAGACATCATTACGCGTAAACTGATAAAAATCATGTACATCCGGATTCAGATGGAATGTCGGAGCGTCATACGTCTCTCTTTTTATAAGTTCTTCTATTATAGGTATATGCCTGTCATAGATATGTGCATCGGCAATTACATGTACCAGTTCTCCGACATGCATATCACACGCCTGTGCTATCATATGTACTAATACAGCATATTGGACCACATTCCAGTTACCGGCCGCAAGAATGTCCTGCGAACGCTGGTTGAGAATGGCATTAAGCGTAAGCTTGTCATCACCCTTTTTCTGGGTTACATTAAAAGTCATACTGTATGCACACGGGTAAAGATTCATTTCATGCAGATCCTGATGTACATAGATATTCGTCATGATCCTGCGGCTGAACGGATTATTTTTTAAATCATATAATACACGGTCAACCTGATCCATCATGCCTTCCTTATACTGATGTTTAACGCCAAGCTGGTATCCGTACGCCTTACCGATTGAACCGTCCTCATCAGCCCATGAATCCCAGATGTGGCTATGAAGATCATGAATATTATTGGACTTCTGCTGCCATATCCATAATATCTCGTCCGTTGCGCTCTTAAGTGCTGTCTTGCGTAAAGTGATTATAGGAAATTCCTTACTTAAATCATATCTGTTGACTACGCCGAATTTCTTGATTGTATAAGCCGGAGTTCCGTCTTCCCAATGTGGTCTTACTTTCTCGCCTTCCGTGCTCACACCGTTCTCAAGAATGTCCTTGCACATATCAATAAAAACTTTATCTGCGTAACTCATCATTATCTCCTTCTACCGTATCTTATCTGCAATCTCTACCGGAGCATATGCCTTAACCGCAATGCCTTCCGCCGTATATTCCTCACTTAAGAGTTCTCCGTATTTTCTTATCAGCGATATCTTGCCGGCTTCACTGTAATCGAAAACTCTTTCAATATATACTTTATTCTCACGCAGGACTTCTTCAATGACTGCTTTAAGCTTATCAAGCCCGTCACCGTGCTTTGCGGAAATCCTGACCGTATGTTCCGCTCTTAAATCCTTAGCGTGTATTCCTTCAATAATCCTGTCAGTCTTATTAAATGCTGTAATTACCGGTTTATCGGATGCTCCGAGTTTATCAAGCGTATCATATACTGTATACATCTGCGCATCCATATCAGGGTTGGAAGCATCGACCACATGAATAAGCATATCCGCATATACCGCTTCCTCAAGTGTACTCTTAAATGCATCCACAAGCTGATGCGGCAGCTTACTGATAAATCCTACCGTATCCGTAAGAAGAACCTCCTGCCCGCTTTCAAGAGTAAGACTGCGTGTCGTCGGGTCAAGTGTGGCAAAAAGCTTATCCTCTTCCAGAACATCCGCACCCGTAAGTGTATTAAGTAAAGTGGACTTGCCTGCATTAGTATAACCTACGATTGCGATTACCGGAACTCCGGCTCTCTTACGCTGATTTCTGGTAAGTTCACGGTGTGTTACCACATCTGCAAGCTCTCTCTTTAACTGGGCTATGCGCTGGTGGATAAGACGTCTGTCCATCTCAAGCTTCGTCTCTCCGGGACCCCTGGTTCCTATTCCGCCTCCCAGTCTTGAAAGCGAACTTCTGAGTCCTACAAGTCTCGTCGCACGATATTTAAGCTGCGCCAGTTCAACCTGTATCTTACCCTCACCCGTATTCGCTCTTGCCGCAAAAATATCAAGTATTACAAGTGTCCTGTCCATAATCTTGACTTCAAGTGCCTCTTCCAGATTCGTCATCTGTGCCGGGCTCAGCTCATCATCACATATAATACCCGTTGCATCATACATATATATGGCATCACGGATCTCTTCTATCTTACCCTTACCGACATATGTTCCCGGATGAATGGCTTCCCTGTTCTGTATTATCCGCGTCACAGTGACTGCTCCGGCTGTCGATGCAAGTTCTTCAAGTTCATCAAGCGAACGATCCGTATTATCATCATCCGACTGCCTGACCGCCACCAGTATAACTCTTTCTTCCGTCTGCTTTGTCTCTACCAAATCATTCACCTCAATAAGGTATCACTACCTTGTCATCAAAAAATCATATTCTTTACGTGCCGCTTTATCATTAGGATATGATTTAAGATATTCCTCAAAAGCATCTCTTGCCTTATCGTAATCATGCTTATATTCATAACATACAGCCTGATTATACATAAGACCCTGCATCGCATCACTGTCGCCAAGTTCTATTCCCGTCTCAATATATACAAGTGCATTGGCGTATTTGCCACGGTTGATCAGATATGCGCCATACTGGTTATATATGAATGCATCATTAGGATGCTTTCCGAGATATTCCTGATAAAGCTTATCGGCATCGGCATAATTCTCCATAGCCTCGTATGTCATGGCAAGATAATATGCCGCCTCGTTATTGCCATCCTTATACTCAGATTCAAGATATTCAACTGCCTTATCATAGTCACCGAGGTTATAATAAGTCTTGCCAAAAAGAAGATTATCCTTCTTATCCTTGTCAAGAAGACGTCTTAAATACGATTCCGCCCTCTCCGTATAACCACCATCCTTCAGGTTCGTATACATATTACAGTATGTTTCATAATTATCGCTTTCATAATCAAGGGATTTTTCATAATCAAGAACTGCATCATTCTCATCCTGAAGTTTGATATATGCACATCCTCTTAAAAAATACAATTCCGCTTTATCTGATTTGGAGGCACTTTCTATAAGCTTATCATATGTATCCACCGCGCCCTGATAATCACCCTGTATATACTGGCATGAGGCATAATATTTGAGTGAATCCGTCCTGACCTGGCCGGACTTATCCGAAAGTGACACCGCTTTATCAAAAGCTTCCATTGCGTCAGTATACTCACCGTTCCTGTAGTATACCACGCCCTTTCCCCTGTATGCATCGGCACAATCCTGATCCAGCTCTATTGCACTGTCAAAAGAAGCCTGTGCATCATCATATTTCAGAAGTTCAAGCTGTGTCATTCCAAGGCTTACCAGATATGCCGTATTATTCGAATCAGCCTCAACCGCCTGTTTAAAATATCCGGCTGCCTTATCATAATCAGCCTCATTAAAACATTCCATTCCATTCTTATAATTCTTGTTAGCCGCTGCATTGCATCCTGTAAGCACAACCGCAGAAACTGCACCTATAAGCGCAGCATTTATAATAAAACGCATTCTCATCGTATGTTCTCCCGCATAATGTAGTAAAAATTATTATAAAGTGGAACCCGTCCACGTAACTTTCCTTATTGATTGTATCATAGTGTTAAGGCTGCAACAAGAGTTAAATTTAAGTATTTTGGACTTCATCTTCTACTATATGATACTTATTTACAACCCTTGCCAATTTCTTCCCGACCGCCTGCGAAAGCACGGCAAGAAATATAACATTAGATACTGCATAAATAACCGTATACGGAACTGCCGATACGATTGCAGCACCGTAATAAGCCCATGACCATCCGCCAACAGCCCATATAACGGTATATATATCCATGAGAAATGAGAAAGCTATTCCGGCCGCAACAGCATATACCATAAGCGCAATCCTGCTTTTTTGAAGTTGTTTACCAGACAGGCCTGCCACCAGGCCGATAATTCCCCATACAAGCATCTGGAATGGTGTCCACGGTCCCTGTCCAAAGTAACAGTTCGATATAAGTGCCGAAAGCGCGCCGCAGATAAAGCCGGCATCCGCACCGAGATACATTCCGCAAAGAACGACCACCGCGGTAACGGGTTTAAATCCCGGAAGTGCTGCAAATACAAATCGTCCTGCGACACTCATTGCCGTCATCACTGCTATCAACGCTATTTTTCTGACATTCATCTTGCGATGTTCCATTATTACAAAACCTGCAGCACACGCCGCGATCACAACGCATACTACAATCAAAGCCATTGTTTTCATACTATATTTTACCTGTCATCCTGAGTAATATCATTTCCGTTGTAGTATAGAATATATTATCCGCACAGAATTCATGCGGTTTTTTATCACACACGATATTTCCATGTGACATCAGAAGCATCCTGTCCGATATTCCGGCCGCAAATTCTATATCATGAGTTATAATAAGTATGGCATGCCCATTTTCTTTAAGTTTAACAAGGCGGTCTGATATTTTCTCTTTCTCATAATAATCAAGTCCCTTGGTCGGTTCATCAAGTATCACCGCCTCCGGATCGGTCTTAAGTACCATATCAAGTGCGGCAAGCTGTTTCTCGCCACCGCTTAAATCGTATGGATGCACGCCGTTATAGTCATCTTCCGTAAAGTGAAGTGTCACATCCTGAAAAAGCATTCCTATGTTCCTGTTCTTCCCGTATACTTTCACCTTGCCTGAATATGGTTTCAGTAAACCGCATGCGATCAGCGCAAGCGTGGATTTGCCGCAGCCGTTCTCTCCGAGAAGAGACACAATGCTTCCGCCGGTAATTTCAAGATTCAGATCATCTATAATCAGACCTTTATTCCTGTCGTATCCAAATGATACATTTTTCATTTTAAGAATCACATCTTCCGAAGGCAAATCTTCCGTACGAATCTCCGGCATGCATATATCTGCGGTTTTCTCATTCAGATGCCTTATCGCCTCCGCCTTCGTGAGTACCGGTTCGTCCGATTTTACTGCGGCAGCGCAGCATGGCAGAAAACCAGCCATTTGCGGATTACGGCACATATCATGTGCCATCTGCCTCATCGGGCCGGATTGCACAAATCCATCATTAATGAATACAACTTTGTCGGCATTTGCAAATACCCTGTCCGTTCTGTGTTCTGCCATAATTACCGTAATTCCGTACTCACGGTTAATATTACAAAGAAGATCCGCAACACGGTCCGACATAATCGGGTCCAGCATGGAACACGCCTCATCAAGTATAAGAATCTTCGGGTTGGCAGCCATGGCACATGCGATGTTAAGTATCTGTTTTTCACCGCCCGAAAGCTTATCGACTTCTTTATCAAGCATGCCGCTGATTCCAAAATACGCTGCTGTCTCAGCTATGCGCGTTCTGACATAATCTCTTGATGCATTTCCGGCCGAAGCGGCGAACTCAAGTTCAGTATATACTTTATCACACACTATCTGGTTATCCGGATTCTGCATCACATACCCGGCATCCGTTCCGGCTTTCTCCTTAAGCAGCTTTAACAACGTGGTCTTACCGCTTCCGGTCCTGCCGCATATGAGAACAAATTCGCCCTGTGCTATATCTATGCTTCCGCCTTTTAATATTTTTTTGTACCGGATGTCCTCAATGTGTATATTTTCCACTTAACATTCTCCTTAATCATATATATTTCAGGTATACCAAGATAAATAAACTGTACACAGATTCTGTATCCGTGCGGCAGCAGCCACATAATCTGTGATAAAATGATAATCACCATAAGTATCACATCACGCTGTTTAAATCCGGCTCCCATGCGCGTATACATATGCCGGTCGCATCCACGCATGATCATAACGTCTGCAGTGTCCATCGAGTTTTCCAATGCCCATGTAAAAACCGCTGATGATATTTTTAACATTCCAGCGGTATTCTGCGTCTGCGCGGCCTTCCCGTTGATTTTAACTGCTTCTTCTACTTTCCGGAAACGCTTTATATACCTCGGAATAAGTCTGGTCACCATGGACATAAGCAACGCTGTCTTTGGCATTTTTCTTAACATTATCATTATTTTCTCACCCGTAAGCGAGCGTGAAAAAGCACCGAACCACACAACCGCAGCTGCCATCATGAGTCCCGTTACCGCGCCGTACCTGACAGCCTCAAGTGTTATTGCACGGTTATTGATAAACAACAGTTCCGTATTTCCCTGATGTGATGTGAGTGCATTCATCAATGTCATCACTAAGATAAGCACTATAGAAAAACCAACACGTCCGGCAGGGAACTTCCGTTCATAAATCCCCACTCTTATCAGACCGGTGAGCAATGCTGCGGCTGATAACAGCGGATCCATGATTACCATAAACGGCACTATGGCTGCCATGTAATATATAAAAAGCAATCCCGGATTAAAATCATCGAACCGCCTCATAGTCACCTCCGTCAGTGTATATCCACTCAACCACATCTCCTTCATGTATCTCATATGATGCACACGACACATCGGGCATTATGCCGTTTACATAATATGTCCATCCGGACATGCTTCCGTGATCAAATTCAGCCAGACCGTCTATACTCCGGACATATATCGTTCCGGCTGTTCTGCTGCCTGTGTAATCTATATTTATTCTGTCTTCCGATACCGCCTTAAGCAGCTGGTCAAAAACCGTATCTCCGTCCGATATATATACCTGTGTGGTGCTAAGTATAACCTCATCATAACCTTTTATTGTTATCTGCGATACATAATCGCCATTCTTTCCTGTTTTATAATGCTCGCTTACAGTCTCAAATTTGGAAAGAGATACCGCCAGTATAAGCAATGCACAGATTATGCCTGTTATCCCTGCACGTTTCAGATTTATTTTCTTAAAAGCCGCCATTATGATTATTATCATTAATAACACAATTATAATTGCAGATATAATTATGGTCTTGATTGTCCTGCCGCTTATTTCTCCGTCATTTTCACCAGAATCCGGTATGTATTCTGCGTCAGAGGTTTCTGTTTCCTTACGGTTATCCGTTGTGCTTTCTTCCGGCTGTGTTCCGCCTGATGTTGTCTCGTCATGGGCCGGTTCCGTAATGTTTTCATCAGTTGTCTCATTCTCCGTAACTTCATGAACTCCGGTAATCTCCTGCGTGTGCTCTGTTGCGGCAATACTGCCGTCACAGGAATGATGAGGCTCAGTTTTTGCCGGCTGTTCCGGTGATGGTTTCACGTCCGGCTGTGTTTCTTTCTGTACCGGTCTTGATTGAATATTTCCGTACCTGTATATAAAGGTACCGTGTTTCTCATAATTATCTGCACACACTAGTGCTCCGAGAGCCTGCGTCGTAGCAAGAGCATTGGGCTTACCATCCTTTGTGTGCGAGAATGCTCCTTTGGATGTCCGGTATCCCATAAGTGCATCAAGTACGGTGTGACCGTTCTTAATAAATCTTGTATCTGTTCTGTAATCTATATTTAAAGCGCACAATGCCATAAGCACCTGCGCAGTGCTTTCACTGTTATTTACTCCGTAACTGGCATATCCCGCATCATCCTTCTGCAGAGAAGCAAGACGTCCGACACCCTTTTGTATATTATCTTCATATCCGTATGAGCGCACTGCCGAGAGTGCCTGAAGAGCCATGGCCGTCACATCCGCATCGGAATATGCTCCGCTTAAGTTCCAGCCGCCGTCAGCCATCTGCAGGCTTACAAGGCTGTCCGCTATCTCGGTTATCCTGTCGGGTGACACATAATCATTGCTGACTGCTAACATAAGACCGTATATTGTACTCATTATGCCACCCGTTCCGGTCTTGTTGTTAATGGTATCTATAATAAAATTCCTGTCATATCCAAGACATGCTTTAACAAGTCCGATTCTCTCATAATCGGTTGCTTTAAGTTTTCCTGCCGATTCAAGATATTTGTCCAGTGCAGTATTATAAGCTTCGTAATCAACAGTAATTCCATACTGTTTCATGTATATTACAAACCAGTCCGCACCGTTTCCGGCATAAGGAATAAGACCGGAGTTGTAATACGATTCATAATCGGAAGCTCCGGCCTGTTCAATCTCATATTTCCATATATCATCTGTAACACTGCGAAAGGCACCCGCAGCATTCAGCACAAATGCCGTAACCACAAGGGTTACGGCCGTGACTGCGCTTACAATTAAGTGCTTAATTTTCATTTACTTTTTTCTCTTTGACTGCAATTACAACGGTGCATGCAGCAAATGCCGCACACAGTGCATATATCATAAGCATGGATGAATCCGCTGCTCCAACATCTCCTTTATCGTCAATGTTATCTGCTGCTTCAACAGTTACCGTGTAATCCGGTTCAAGTGCAAGTACAAGCGGTGCTCCGTTCTCTGCTGTTTTCTCTACCGCAAGCTTATGTTTACCTGCAGTAAGTTCTTTCCTGGCAATAGTGATCACTCCGTCATCACCCGTAGTATACTCTGTGTAATTCTTATCGTCCGTATACCACCTGACTGTCATGCCTGCAACCGGGTTGGTAACAACTGATGCATTCCAGTCGGCATCATATACGGTATCAGCACTTGTAAATTTGATTATGCCGTCCGCAATCTTTGAAACATCTGCCTCAGGTTTCTGGAAACCTGCACCGTAAGGATCTGCGAAATACAATACAACGCTGTCTCCGTCCTGAAGTGTTATGCCATCCATACCAACATTCGGTTCAGCTTTGTTAACCATGAGCATCCAGCCTGACATGTCGCCATGTGATCCCTCATCGATTCCGTTGAGTGATGACAGATAATTTCCATACTGGCTTTCCGTGATAGTCATTGTAATATCATCGGATGCGGCATCAAGCTCCTTTAATACATCTGTAAGTGTGGTTGAAGTTGTTTCAAATGTATCATAATAGATATTGCCTGATACGCCTTCGATTCTGAACTTAACCTTGATTGAGGCATCATCGGCCGAAACAAATGCTGCCATCATTGATACGGTAAGCATCAATGTCACAATAAATGCTGTTATTTTCTTCATTGTGTCCTCCTGTAAAAAAAATAATATAAAAGGCACCCTCAGGGTGCCTCACTAAACAGACCTGCATGAATCCACGCCGGTCCGGTTTAATGCGGTATACTTTTCCCTGCCCAAAAGTCATTCCACACGCACCTGCATACGCAGGCGCACGTACATATACGACGAGCGATCTGACTTGCAATTAATGCTTACAGTTATGGCTGTAGCTCCGGATTCACACCGGATTCTCTCCTGAATTCCTTATAAAGTGGAATTTTCTTCGTATATGTTTAAATTGTAAAATATTATCTATGCAAACAATCCGCTCTCACCAATTACCTCTGCGATATGAACAAGTTCCTCGCATGGTTTGACGAGTGCAAAACGTATGTATCCTTCTCCCATAGGTCCGAATGCCGTACCCGGTGTTCCGATAACTCCGGCCTTGTCCATCAGCGCTTCGCAGAATGACCAGGATGTATATCCTTCCGGAACCGGAAGCCATACAAACATTGTTCCGTGTGAATCGGGAACATTCCATCCTATTTTACGCAAAGCTCCAAGGAAAGAATCCCTGCGCTTCTGATATTCCATGCACTGGGCCTTAACTCCGTCGCGCGGACCGGTAAGCGCTGCTATCGCTGCTTTCTGGACCGGATATGACATGCCGAAATCATACTGGCTTCTGAGAAGCTTCAGGCTGTCAATGATTGATTTGTTACCTATACAGAATGAAATTCTGAAACCGGTTACATTAAATGATTTGGAAAGCGAGAAAAATTCAACTCCGACTTCTTTTGCTCCCGGTATCGACAGGAACGAAAAGCCCTCCCTGCCGTCAAAAATTATATCCGAATACGCATTATCGTTAATTATGAAAAAGCCATATTTCTTAGCATATTCAATCATCTTGACATACATTGATTTAGGTGCTGCCGCACCGACCGGATTGGACGGATATGACAAAACAATATATTTTGTTCTCTTAAGTACGTCCTCAGGTATATCCTCTATTACCGGAAGGAAATCATTTTCCTTGACAAGCGGGTAGTACACGATCTCGGCTTCGCCAAGATATGAACCGGCTTCAAATATCGGATATCCCGGATCCGGCAGAAGCACTACATCCCCCGGATTACATACTGCCATTCCGAGATGTCCCATACCTTCCTGTGTTCCGTGCACACCGGTTATCTCATCAGAACTAATCGTAACACCGTATCTATCCTTATAATATGATACAACCGCATCAAGCATCTGCGGCATATCCACCAATGAATATTTATAATTATCCGTATCCTGTACAGCCTCCGTCACAGCATCCATTATATGCTTTGGCGGTTTAAAATCAGGTGTTCCCACTGAAAGATTGTATATGGTACGTCCTTCTTTGACAAGCTTGTCCTTTTTCTCATCGAGGGCGGCAAATATTCCCGTTGTAAAATGTTCAAGCCTCTTGGCACATTTATATTCCATTATACTGACTTCCTTTCTGTCTCTTTTGTGATTGTACACTAAGAGCGTCCCTTTTGCAATCATCAGATTATACAAAAATAGGGACGCTCACGATAGCTTTAAACTATTTTATTATCATATATCCATACCGGACTCTTTGATATCTTCTTCCCAGTTATCATATGCAGGGTCTTCCCTGTGATCCGGAAGATTATATTTTTCCGACAGATACTTTGCAAGGTATGATGAAACTTTCTTGGCTCCGAGAAAATTAAGATGGTTACCGCCGTCTTTTGTCTCGGTCTTCCAGTCAATATTCAGTTCATCCTGCATCAGATTCATATCGAGAAATTCAAGGTCATACTCTTCTGAAATTTTCTCAATAGCATTATGCTTTGCATAAGTCCAGTTATCCGGTGACGGAACACTGACAAGAAGCAGTGTACCACCATTGGCCTCAACGAGTTCCTTGATTTTCTTAAGGTAATGCTCCGCATTTGCTCCCGTGCCTGCAACTTCATCTGTCTTCTTCATCCATTCACCGCCGTTGTACGGTTCTGTTCCCGTTCTGTAGCGGAATCCTTTAAGAAGTCCTTCGTTCTTATCAATATGTCTAAAAATCTTGAGCGGTACAAAGGTTTTCCATCTGTCATGGTACTTAAGGACAGGTACGACTCTTGAAAATGTATTCATAATTTTATCCGAATCATCCTCAGCAAGTCCTGAAAATCTGAAAAAACAATTAGTCTCCAACACAACAACCTTCGGCGACTGCGTCTTAAATGACTCCTGCAGGAGCACATATGTATCGCACAATCTCTGAAGCGATGTTCCGCAGACATATGAAGTATATCCCTGCTCCGAGTACATCTGCAACGGATTGAATGCCGAATAACTTTCACTGTCTCCTAAAAACACCAGATCCAGTGACTGTTCTGCCTCTTTGTTGAAATCTTTTGTCTTTTTATCAACTCCGACCGCATTATATACATCACTTTTTGGTTTCAATACAATCGATGTCACGGCAAGTATTATGGCAAGTCCTGTCATAAACCCAACCGCACGCAGAATCTTCTTTAACATATCTTAACCCTTTCTACAGGTTAGTATCCGGCATAAATAAGGTCAACCGCTGTATAACCGCTTCCATATGCGCCGAAAATAATCACAAGCATAATCGCCGCATACCAGAATACCCATCTCGCCGGAATAACCCAGCCCGATACTTTACGTCTAATCTCTATGTTTTTCTCTTTAAGTGCACCGACAATCGTCACAAGAATAATACCTACAGCGACAACCGGTATATCATATCTGTCCATCTTAAGCTGGAATATGCTTGATGTAAGTTTACTGATGTGGAAGTCTGTAAAAATTCTTCCGAACATCTTAAATCCATCCTTAAGCGAAGCCGCATTGAAGAAAAGTTCTCCAGTAACAACTATTATGAAAAGCTTGATTGCGCGGAAAATTCTGAATCCGATGCTCTCCATATTTATGTGTAATTTCTCGGTAAGTTTCTTAAGCGGTTCTTCAAGTATATTTTCTATGAAAATAAGTACAAAATAGTACATTCCGTAGAAAATAAATGTCCAATTGGCTCCATGCCACAATCCGTTACTCAGCCATACACAGAACAATGCTGCCGTAGGCGCCACGAATTTGCTGACATTACGTCCGCATCTTTTCTTAACCTTCTTGGCAAAATTCTTTACCGGTTTGGCAAGCGATACCGGGTAGAATATATAATCCTTAAAGAACGTACCAAGTGTAATATGCCATCTGCGCCAGAAATCACCGGCATTTTTGGCAAGGAACGGCTGTCTGAAATTCTCAGGCAGTGTAATTCCGAAAATCTGGCCGCTTCCGATTACAATATCCATACATCCCGAAAATTCCATATACAACTGGGTCACATAACAAATTGCACCAAAAAGTGCAATCGAACCGTCAAGATTGGCATAATTGCCAAATATGTATTTAATGGTCGGATATATTCGGTCCGCAACTACTATTTTCTTAAACAATCCCCAGAGTATTCTCTGGTAACCGAATTTAAGGTTATCAAACTTAATGGATTCGCCTGAATAAAGTGCGTCCGCTGTCTCATGGAATCTCGCAATCGGTCCTTCCATCGTCTGTGGGAAAAAGCTCAGATAAAGTGCAACTTTGGCAAAATTATGTTCAGCTTTCTGTGTTCCCCTGTACACATCTGTAAGATATGATATAATCTCAAGTGTGTAAAACGAAAGACCGATAGGAATCATAAACCTGATTGGTTTATATGTCCAGTCAACTTTAAAAATATTAAGTATATCGGACAATGTCTGTCCGAAAAAATTAGTATATTTAAGTACAACGAGCACCGCAAGGTTTAATAAAATACCCAATGCAAGCACGCGTCTTTTTTTCTTGGTAACAAGCTTATTGCTAAGTCCGCCCGGATTAAGAGCAATCTTCTCAAGCCACAATCCTATAAAATAGGTAATAAGTGAAGCACAAACCAGATATATAATCAGTTTGCCGCTGAACAGCCAGAAAAATACAATATCCGCTGCCAATATCACGGCAAATCTGATTTTCTTAGGAAATACCTGGTAAAGAAGAATGACAATAGGCAAAAAGACAGCAAAATAAGCTATCGTATGGTATGCCATTATCTTACTCCTCTTCTTTAAGTCTGCAAATCATCTTCCAAAGACTTTCTGCTGAGTTGAAATTCTCTGCTACAAGTTCTGCCGGTGATACTTCAATATCGAATGCATCCTCGATTTCAGACACAAGTGATAATATTCCGAATGAATCAAGAATATGATCATCAATAAGTGTCTTACAATTAGCATAATCAACGCCCGGCTGAATATCCTCCAGAATCTCTAATAACTCTTCCATCTTTATCCCTCCATCTGTGAATTTATAACATCGGTTCCCATCGGCTTACGCGCAACGGTAAAACCGCTATTATCTGAATAAAATACTATCTGTGGCAGTTCCCTGCTTAAGAATAGTGCCATACATTCGGTAACCGAATAAGCTCCGCAGCTTTCAAATACGAAAAAATCTCCCTTGCTTATATCGGTAAATTCGATGCCTCTTAAGATTACATCATTAACCGTACACAGTGACCCACATATGTTCCACGGCTTTGGTTCTGAATTATTCTCTGAGACAAGCTTCATATGCGGTTTCTTCATTCCCATACTCTGTCCGTAGTAATTAAGCTGATGGATTCCTCCGTCCACTATTGCATAATTAACTCCGTCAGTATGCTTAACATCCATTACAGATGTAATATAGTATCCGCAGCATGTAGCAATGTATCTGCCCATCTCTATAGTAATATGACGGAAGTTCACTATTTTGTCAAGCAAATCCGCCAATTCATCAAGCTCACCGGCCTCGTCCACAGGCTTATCGCTCTCGAAATAAGTAACCGGAAGTCCCGGTCCGTACTCGAGTTCTTTAAGTTCAAATCCGTATTTGTCCTTCAGTTCTCCGGCATATTCATCAAGCATGGCAAGTTCCTTTTCCACTTTGGAGAGCTTCTTCTGCGTACCTGAATAATAATGAAGTCCGTATAACTCAAGATGTTTGTCATCCGCAATCTCAGATGCGATATGTTCAAACATATCCTTGTCAACACCGAACTGGTTGCCGCTTGAAAGCCTTATGATAACTTTAATATCGGTCTGCTGTTCGGCACATACCTTTGAAAGTATATCATAATGTTCCTCAGATTCAATGGTAAAAATACCCTTTCCTCCGGAAAGCTTCATGATTCTGTCCATGGACTCATGTGTCTTATTGACTCCCGACACCACTATTTTCTTGGGATCTATTCCCATTCTGTGGCAGATTTCATATTCTCCCGGAGAGCACACTTCATATTTGTCGACGTATTCATTCATCGGCTTAATAAGAAACGGGTTTGCTTTCATTGCATAACAGCACTGCGCACTCTTTACGCGCTCCTTGATCATCATAACACGCTCTTTAAGCTTATCCAGGTCAAAAATATAAAGCGGCGAACCGAATTTGTCTCTTGCTTCTTTAATAATATTAAGCTCCATGTCTGCCTCCCGCTCTGTACTGTTCCTTAAGGAATGCCCTGTCAAGCTTACCGTTCTTGGTAAGCGGCATCTCTTCGACTTGCATAAATACATTCGGCACCATAAATTCCGGTACCTTGGTCTTAAGTTCGTCAATTATATCCTTACGCTCTACATTTCCGACATAGAACGTTACTATTTTGTTCTTGACATCATCGAAGAAAGTACATGCTCTCTCCACTCCGCATACGGCGTTGATCGCAGAATCTATCTCTTCAAGTTCTATTCTGTGTCCCATATGCTTAATCTGGAAGTCCTTACGTCCCGCAAAATACATAAGCCCGTCTTCACCATATGAAGCCAGATCTCCGGTTCTGTATATTATCTCCGGATAACATTTGTTAAGCGGGTTCTGTACGAATGCCTTATCCGTCATCTCCGGATTGTTATAGTAACCTAACGCAAGTGCCGTTCCCGCAACACATACTTCACCGGAAACTCCTGCCTGTGTTATAAGATTATCATCCTCATCAAGAAGGAACACTCTCTCATTAGGAAATGCCTTACCCATCGGGAGCTTGTCATCATCCGAATATTCTCTGTCAAGGATGTGATATGTGCAGTTACATGTAATTTCTGTCGGTCCGTAAAGATTGACAAACATTGCATCAGGATAATAATTTCTCCATGCATTAAGCTGTTTTATCGGCATCATCTCGCCGCTGAACATAATTTTATTAATTGCCGACGGAACTTTATATTTAAGTCCGTGAAGTCTGTTAAGCAGGCAAAGTGCCGATACAGCCCACACAAGTGTCGTTACCCCGTTATTGTCAAGCATATCGACAACATTATTAGGGAACATAAAATATGCTTTCGGTATGATTACAAGCGTTGCTCCGGTCTTAAGGCATGAATAGATATCCTTAACCGACACATCAAAGTCAAACGGTGCCTGGTTACCCATTACATCCTTATCCGTAATACCGAATATTTCCGTAAAATTATCTATAAAATCAATAACAGAGCGGTGGCAGATAACAACGCCCTTAGGCACACCTGTCGAACCCGATGTAAAAATACCGTATAACGGATCGGTATCTATGCTCTGCTTTCTTATTGATTCAAGTATCTCTTCATTCAAATCAGACGGAATATCAGCCATCATAATTGTCCTGCCTGCATATCCGGACTCATCAAGTTTGTCCTTATGCTCCTGCGTAGTGACAACTATCGACGGAGACAATACACCAAGTATCTGCTGTATTCTCTGTATTGGGAATGACGGGTCAATTAACACATAAAAACATCCCGCATACACACTTCCCATAAATACCTGAAGCACATCAACACTCTTTTCCGCAAATACCACGATCGGGTTACGCGGTGCTACCTCTCCCGCAAAATATGTACCAATCTGTCTTGCCCTGAAGTAAAGCTCGCTGTATGTACATCTGGTTTTCTCGTCTATGGCCGCTGTTTTATCAGGGAACTTCTCATATGAGCGTTCCAAATATTCTAAAACATTATTCATCTTTTCCTCCCATATTTATCGCTTTTTATCACTGTACTATTTCAACTAGTACACCTAACAAGTGTAATATACCACCACTGATATATGCTGTCAACATATTTCTATTGAAAACACAGATAAAACACAAATCGGGAATGCATAAATATAACTGACTGCATTCCCGATATCTTATGTATAACTATATTCTGCTAGGTTGTAAATGCCTGAATTGCATTTTCAAGTTCTTTGGCTTTCTCTGTAAGTTCCTCCGCTCTGATACTTAACGCCTCAACCGCACTTACTTCTGCCTGGACCGTATCCTTGACCGTAGTCGTGGATGCGCTCGTCTCTTCGGTAACGGCAGCGATATTCTTAATGGTATCAAGCACATTATCCTTGCTTTCGGCAATTGAACGCATGCCTGTGAGAATTTCGGTTATCTCACCCAAAAGTTCATCGAACTGTGTACCTATTCTGCCAAACATATCAACTGTTCCGTTAAGTGCCTTAGACTGGCTCTTAAGCATTTCCCCGGCGTTACCGGCAGATTCCGCTGTCTTGATAGTCTGGTTCTGGATGTTCTTAATGATACTCTCTATATCTTTGACTGCTGCAACAGACTGATCAGCAAGCTTTCTTATTTCATCGGCTACAACCGCAAATCCTCTTCCTGCTGCTCCTGCTCTTGCTGCTTCAATAGAAGCATTGAGTGAAAGCATGTTAGTCTGTTTTGCAATTCCGTTAATTGTCTCAATAACACTTCCGATATCAGCTGACTTGCTTTGCAATTCACGGATATCCGTAATGATCGTTCCTGTAAGCTCAGCTGTTGAAAGTGACTGTACTTTCAAATCAGCAACAACCGTTGTTCCTTCTTCAACAATTGTTTTCGTTGATTTGGCGACATTGCCGATAACTTCTGCTTTATTGGTTATGGCATTAATGCTTTCCGCAAATGCCTCCATCTGATGATATCCGTTATCCGTATCTTCTACCTGTGACACGATTCCGGCATCCATATCGGACATTGCAACCGAAACATTCTTAATAGAATCATTGATATATGCTGCCGCATCAGAAAGTTCTCCTGCCGCATCAGATACATTACGTCCGAATCCCGCAACATCGGTAACCAGTCCACGTATCTTGCCGATCATTTCATTCGTGTCATCAGCCATAACACCAAATTCATCCTGACGCTTTAATTTAAGTTTGGCTGTCAGGTCACCACTTGCAACTTTACGGAATGACTTGGAAAATTCCCTGGTAGCTTTAACAATTCCGCCTGCTGTGTATAATCCGATAAGCATTGCCGCTATAGTTCCGATTATGACAAAAGCAAATGTAAGTATCTTGATAAGTGTTACCGACTTAAGTATATCGGACTCAGGTATTACACAGCATACCATAGCGCCCGTGTCTCCCACCTTGGAATATACAAAGAGCTGCTTCTTTCCGTCAAACTTAACGTATTCGCTGCCCTTTTCATCTTCGCCGTTAACTGCTTTTTCCCAGAATTCTTCTCCCGCAAAAACGCTGTCAACATTATCTTTTCTGGAAGCAATCGTCTCTCTTCCGTCCGCTGTAACAAATGCTGCAAATGTATTATCGCTTACAACCGCTGCATCAAGTGAATTCTTAACTTCCGATGCTTTAAGGTCAAAAACAGCAAATCCTTCTCCGTCCGAGAATCTTCTTATAAAATAAGCCGCATAATCTCCCGACTTGAGTGACATCGCACCATCAATATATTTATGTTCACCATACCATCCTTTGGTTGCATACTCATTCTCACTCCAGAATTTGCCTTCATCTGATGCAAGAAAATCTTCATATGAGAGCGAACCGCCTCCCGTATTCTGGATTGTCATTATCGGCTTGCCAAGCTTTCCTATAAGCATCGCATCCTTAACGCCTACAGCGCTCTGGGTGAGTGTATTCATAACCGATGATATATTATTAAAGTAATCAGCAAAACTTGCTGCATCCTTCTCATTATAATTCATATAGTAATAAGCAACATTATTGTCAACTACAAGCTGATTGGCACGGCTTACCGTATCCGACATTATGAGATTAATGTAACTTGCACTGCTGTCAATCGTATTCTCTGCAGTTGACTCATAGTTCTTGACTATAGTGGCCTTAGCTGTGCTGTATGATATGATTCCCAGAAGCACAAGGAATATTACCGGAATTATAAATGATACAACAAGTCTGAACTTAATCTGCTTGGTAAATGGTCTGCTCTTATCCTGACCCGTAAATGCGGTTTTGGCAAACTTCTTAACCAGTGCTTTAAATCCATGTTTCTTAGGTCCGGCTACCTGTGGCTGTTCAGGCACTTCTGTTGCAGCTTCCTGTGGCTGTTCAGGCACTTCTGCGGCGGTTTCCTCTGCCTGCACATCTTCAGTTTCCGGCTGTTCTGTCTCCGGTTGCACTTCTTCCATCGGGGATTCCGCTTTCTTCTTATGTTTCTTAAGTTTCGGCTCTTTAGGTGCCTTAGGTGGCTTCGGTGGCTTAGCTTTCTTCTCTCTTTTTACTTTAGGTTTCTTACCGGCAGTCTCTTTTGTCTCCTCCGCAATTCCTATTACTATATCCTCCGGTATGTTTTCTGTATTTAGTTCTTTATTTTCCTGTAAATTCTCGTCCATACCCGTAATCTCCTTCTCCTATGTCACATATAGATAATTTTATTTTACTCCATGCATGGCATTTATAGACATAGTAATAATTGCACATGTAGTATATTGTTTTTTGGACATTGCACGCAACGGATGCACCTACACCCCGGCATAAGCCCTCTGGCGGCACGCTCTTGCTTGGCTGCACGCGCAACGGATGCTAAAATCCGCCTTTGGAGGATTAAGCACCGGCGTGTGCAGACAGCCGCAGTGGGCTTATGTCGGGGTGTTTATGTATTCGTTGGCCGGATGGAGCTGTAAGGGCGATTTGAGAGGTTAATATAATTCACGCGGCGCTAGTTTTCTCATCTTCACGGGTATATACGCGCGGATTTTTCTCCTGTACCTCTAAAAATATATGTATAAGATGTGTATTTTTTTTGGAACATGTTGTTTGTCTATTCATGGCAGATTTGATATAATATTTGACGGTATAGTTTCCGGCTAACTGTCCGGATGCTTGAATTTACATTTTTTACTGCCCGTTGACAAGGGCAGTGTTATATAGGAAAGGAGTTTTTATGGCATCAAAAGATTGCATTGAAAAACATGAGCTCACAGATGAATATCTTGAGAAAATGAACGCATACTGGCGTGCAGCGAACTATTTGTCGGCAGCACAGCTCTACATGCTTGACAATCCTCTTTTAAGAGAGCCTCTTACAAGAGAGCAGGTTAAGAAAAAAATCGTAGGACACTGGGGAACAGTTCCGGGTCAGAACTTCGTATATACACACCTTAACCGTGTTATTAAAAGATATGACCTCGATATGATTCTTATCTCAGGTCCGGGACATGGCGGAAACTTTTTCGTGGCAAACTCATATCTTGAAGGAAGCTACAGTGAAGTTTATCCGAATGTGAGTCAGGATTATGAAGGAATGAAGAAACTTTGCAAGCAGTTCTCATTCCCTGGCGGTATCTCAAGCCACGTTGCACCGGAAACACCGGGTTCAATTAACGAGGGTGGTGAACTTGGATATTCAATTGCACATGCTTTTGGTTCCGTTTTCGATAATCCGGATCTTATCACAGCATGTATCGTCGGAGACGGCGAGGCTGAAACAGGTCCTCTCGCCACAGCATGGCATTCAAATAAGTTCCTTAATCCGGTTACTGACGGTGCGGTACTTCCAATCCTTCATCTTAACGGATATAAGATTAACAACCCTACTGTTTTTGCACGTATCTCACATGACGAAGTTGAGAGTTTCTTCCACGGATGCGGATGGAAGCCGTATTTTGTTGAGGGCGATGATCCTATGACAATGCACAGACTTATGGCTGAGACACTTAACACCGTTATCGAAGAGATTAAGGAAATTCAGCGTAAGGCAAGAGAAGAAGGATGTGAAGAGCGTCCGTTCTGGCCTATGATCGTACTTCGTACACCTAAGGGATGGACAGGTCCTAAGGTTGTTGACGGACTCCAGATCGAAGGCAGCTTCCGTGCACATCAGGTACCTATCATGATGGACAAGCCTGAGCACCTTGAACTTCTCAAGAACTGGTTACTCAGCTACAAGCCGGAAGAACTTTTTGATGAAAATTACAGACTTATCCCTGAACTCCGCGCACTCTGTCCTGAAGGAGATGCACGTATCAGCTCCAACCCGCATGCTAACGGCGGTAAGCTTTTACGCGACTTAAGACTTCCTGACTTCACCAAGTACGCTGTTGAAGTTAAGAAACCTGGTGAGACTATCGCGCAGGATATGCTTGAACTCGGCGGATATGTAAGAGACGTATTCAGACTTAATGAAGAGTCCAAGAACTTCCGTATCTTCGGACCGGATGAGTCTATGTCAAACAGACTTTACAAAGCATTTGAAGCAACCAACAGAGACTTCAATGCAGAGATTATACCTACTGATGACTGCCTTGCAAAAGACGGACGAATCATGGATTCATACCTCAGCGAGCATATGTGCGAGGGATGGCTTGAAGGTTACCTTCTTACCGGACGTCACGGTTTCTTCGCAAGCTACGAAGCATTCATCAGAGTTGTTGATTCAATGGCAGCACAGCATGCTAAATGGCTTAAGGTATGTAATTCACTTCCTTGGAGACAGAAAATTGCATCCCTCAACCTTATCCTTGCATCCAATGTATGGCAGCAGGATCACAACGGATTTACACATCAGGATCCGGGATTCCTTGACCACATCGCTAACAAAAAAGCAGATGTTGTCCGTATGTATCTCCCACCTGATGCAAACTGCCTCCTTTCATGCTTTGACCACTGCATCAAGAGCAAAAACTATGTCAACGTAATCGTTGCATCAAAGCATCCTAGCCACCAGTGGCTTACAATGGAGCAGGCCGTTAAGCATTGTACACAGGGTGTAAGTATCTGGGAATGGGCAAGCAACGACCAGGGCGAAGAGCCGGATATCGTAATGGCTTGCTGCGGCGATACTCCTACACTTGAGGCACTTGCTGCTACAACAATCCTTCGTGAGAACATTCCGGAGCTTAAGATCAGATTTGTCAACGTAGTTGACCTTATGAAACTTGAGTCACATGAGAGACATCCTCACGGACTTACAGATGCTGATTTCAACGCTCTGTTTACCAAGGATAAGCCGGTTATCTTCGCATTCCATGGTTATCCTACACTTGTACATGAGCTTACTTACGGAAGAGCTAACCATAACATCCATGTATACGGATACCATGAAGAAGGTACTATTACTACTCCGTTTGATATGCGTGTACAGAACAAGATTGACCGTTTCGACCTTGTTAAGTCAGCACTTAAATATCTTCCACAGCTTGGCAACAGAGGTTCATTCCTCACTCAGAAGATGAATGACATCCTCGTTGAGCACAAGGCTCATATCTCTGAATACGGAGAAGACCTTGAAATTGTAAGAAACTGGGAATGGAATTTATAAAATAAAACTAAAAGTAAAGGGCGCGGAACAAATCCGTGCCCTTTTTTATCCCGCACCATCAGCAAACGGCAAACATTTACTTCTATCTTTTGTATATACAGTATGACTAAAATATTCAACCTGCTTTTCCTTTATGTGAATTACACTTGCATCATTAATCCTGTACTTTAGATTTTGTATCTTATCTTATAAATATAATACCTTAATGACAAATTGTTTACTTTCATATATACTATCAACAATACTGCAAGCAAAACTGGAATAACAATTCTTGTTATCAATAATGCCGTGATACCAAATCCTGCATATGTAGTAAAATCACCGTTCGTATCGATATCTATATACATAGTCCAAAATAAATTTGCAATTTCAGTAACAAGACCGCATAACAATGTTCCAAAATACTTTCTTTTCCATAACCATACAAGTGCAAGTATTGACATACGACTATCGTTATTCTCTGCAATTGTTTTCTGTTGCTGACATCCAATATATATTTGGTCAACTTGCAGGTATTCAACAACTGATATTCTATTTTTTTCATTGCCAATCAAAGCCTTTTATTTTTTCTACAAATTTTCTTCTCATATTCCAAACAACGTCATATTTGCCAATGTCCATACTCTTAAGGATATTTTCACGATAAATCTGGTTGTTATGTTCATTTAGTATTAATCTGCTGAGGCTTTTATTTACATCCTCATATTCTCTTTCTTCT
>UMCK01058427.1_pt1 | contig 78391 bp, 58 predicted proteins | sample 1964121 | NCBI WGS metagenome assembly UMCK01 (sample SAMEA4835957, study PRJEB28245) | human gut metagenome | biome: gut microbiome; material: fecal sample | place: Denmark | collected 2008 | reverse complement strand
GGCCTTGATATTACGCCCGAACAAGGGATTTTATAGATTAAGTAATCGTATTGAGCAAAAAAATGTCAATTTACGTAGGGAAATCACCGGATATGATGAGCGTGAGATTATGCAGATGATGTATCCCAATGAAGATGTAGATTCTGAAGATTTTGAAGACGGATTTGACATAGAGGACTTTTACGATGAAGACTAAAAATCTTTTTGGTGTCACCAAATCTGATACACCGCTGTTCTACCTTTGCAGAGTAACAATCAAAATATTAGATATGGCACTCTTCAAAGTAACCACAAAACGTCTCCTTCTTAGCGGAGGCAAGCGACTCGAAGCCGGCATGACTGCCGAAGTTTCTTTCAATGGAAGCACGCTTCCTTTTGCCAACTCAACCGTAAAGGCTGAGATTCAGCGCCAGTTCAAGATGAAATACAACGTGGATTTCCCCGTTGGCTACATGGACGGCAACGAATTCAAAGTAGAGAAACTCTAACTTTGCCAGCAAATCTATGCAGTGATAGCCAACCCTTAGCTATCACTGCATTCCATTATAATAAACTGTAATCACGATAAGATGAATGATTCGGAATTATTTGACCGATATGCCCGCATGAATTTAGGCGTATAGGTCAATTCGGGTGCTGAAACCTTTGCAATATGCTGGTGTACAGATGGATATATGTGTTCAGAAGTTTTGAGCCCTCATTTGATACGAGCGCTTGCTCTCTATAGGTCAAAACGGGTGCTGAAAATAACACCCGTTTTTGGCTGTTTCACATAAATTCTTTTATTTTGCGTTGTGGCTTGAAGCGCAGCGGAGCTCTGCTGGGGAGCAACTCCGCGAGGAATAAAGCCGTCAAATACGCATAATGCAATTCGGGAGACGGCCTTACTGGTTGTCTCCTTTTGTATTATGTAATTTTGCATATGCCAAGAAAAACCCATTCACCATCCGCTTACGGTTATCTTCTATCATGCTGGGATGATTTCGCAAGGTTTTCTTCATGTCTGTGAATGTTCCCTCAATCATATTGTTCGTGTTGGGCATACTATCGACATCCTCATATGTGAACAGGAACGGCAGGTAAGTCGATATGCTAACCATGGCAGACCTGAGTCGCTGATGGGTGTAAACTGGACTGCCTGTGATCTCGTTGACAGTCTTTTCCTTCAGGAAGTCATGCCATTTCTCCTTTCACTTCTCGAACTCGCCGACGAATGTATCCTTGTCCATGCCTTTCAGGCGGTATGCCAGCTCCAGCAATTCCTTTCCTGCCTCAAGTTGCGGCTTCTTAGTCATTTTTCGCCTTATTATCGCCACCATGTGAAACTGGCACATCTGTATCCTGTATTCCGAAAGGACAACAAACAGCTTTTGCAGACCATCTATGACAATCCCCAGGATAAGGTATCCGCATCCGACGATATGCCTCACTGCTTCCTCGTAGTCGCTGATGTGCTCGTGTGCGATATGCTTCATATAAAGAAGCCTTCCGGTTCCGCTTTCTAAAGCCAGCAGCACACCAGTGTTGCACCCGAAATAGGTCGCGTTGAGATGTACCACTCCGCAACCCCCGACTTTTGGCTGATCCCAATTTAAAGAGACGGAGGCAAGTCGGCGTGTGATCGTCGATGCGCTCAGCCCTGTGGTTTCACTAATTTGGGCTATGGTCTGCTTGCCGTGCAGATACATCTCCCAAATGTGTTCTTTCGTTATATTGCGTCTGCCGCTAAAGCGGTGTCCGCACGCCATGCACCTGTAACGTTGCACGCTTTTCCGTTTGCCGTACTTCTTTACAACGGGGGAGTTGCATAACGGACATTTTTTTGTCCATAATGCAATTTTGAGATTTTTAAATAACCAAAGATGCTGAATATCAACTAAAAAGACACACATTCAGCACCCGTTTTGACTAATAAGCCACATTTTAGTGGGAGCGCGACAGATTTAGAGGTGGTCCAGTATGCGCAAAGGAAATGAAAGATTTTGAGATTCCAAAATTTAGGATGAAGAAAATCAGAAAAACTAAACAACCATTCAGTTAATGCAAATTAGGTTGTCGGATTCTGAGTAATTATTAAATGACCTGCAGAATTTTAAAATCTTAAGGCCTCTAACATTTAACAGAGAAAGGTTAAGTGCTTGGAAATTAAAAGTTTTTGAAATGTGGTAGGGGAGAATCGGTGGAGCCAAAACTGGGAGGGAATAGGATAGGGGATAATTTGAGGCGATTTGATGTGTTGTTGCATCCTGATGATTTCATTTCTTAAATTAAAATTTGAAAAAACATAGTAGTGATACTCAAAAACCAATTGGGAGCAGATGGATAATGTGTATGATTTGGGAAGATGAAATGGATATACAATAGAGAGGAAACAAATTTTAGTTGTTATCATAATGTGCTATAAATCAGAATATATATAGGGTAAAACCAAAAGTAAAGATTTAGCATGCGAAAAGATTACCATCGAATAGCTGTTATTGAGAATGGCGATGCGTAATAATTTGGTTTACAATAAATAAATAATATAAATATGAAGTGTTTGTTTACGTCTCGCTGATTATTCTGTTGCGCCGATTTGTATATTGGAACAGGTGGATTTGCAATTCTAAATTCAAGAAACTAAATCCTGAATTTGGATTTTAAAACAGTTTTTTCTACCTTTGTATTTAGAAAATTGAACAATAATGAACGAATCAGACAACATAATAGACCGGATAAATTCATTTATAGAAGAACGCAATTTGACTCGATCCCAATTCGCGGATGCCTGTAGCATACCACGTCCTACAATTTCACAAATGTTGAGTGGAAAAAACAAAAAAATTGGTGACGATGTGATTTCTGTTATTCATAAAACATATCCGGAAATTCCAATGATGTGGCTATTGTTTGGCGAAGGCGAAAAACCTAAGTTTTGCGCGTCTGATCAAGCGTGTGAGAATCTATTATTCCCGCATGACAGTCCAAATCCTGTGGAAAATGAGATTCTCAAGGGTGTAGAGTCAAGGTCAATTGCTCAGAATATGCCTATTGTCAACCAGTTGCCGCAAGAAAAGAAGATTTCAAAGATTGTCGTGTTTTTTACAGATAACAGTTTTGAGGAGTATTATCTGAAAAAATAGCTTAAAACGTCTCTGTTTTTATCCTTCACGCATGGCTGTGTTTTGAAGGCGGAATCTCTTAGATTGGTATTTGCTTTAACGCTTCCATTTGTAAATCTTGCCATGGGCGATATGGTTCGGATGAGGTTCAATGCCCTCCAATGCCCTCCAATGCTTATTTGGCATAAGCCGAGAGGCAACTTATGCCGCTGAGTTTGTATCCAAGTTTTTTTTACGAGGCAGATATAGCCGCTCCAGTTTGGTGTGTTATAAAACCGTTGTGTTTAGGAGTCGCAATGGCTACATGCTGGCTGTTGAATATGTCTCATTTGTTCTAAAAAAGGCATATTTTCCTAGCTTTTCGTTTTTCCTATAATTTGTATTATGATAAATAGAGTGCGGGTGATGTAATGTTTTTGGAAGAACTTGCCATTGTCGGTAATCATAGTCAAGTTCAGCCTCAGCGCTCCATTCGTTAGCACGTTTTAGCTATTATTCGTCATACTTCAAATCATCCCGGTGTCTGTTAAGTTGGTCAGATATAGCATCTACATCGTGTTGCAATGCACGTAAAGCATCATTGTGCGTTGTCGTATTCTGAATAGCATACGTCCTGCCGATACCGTCCACTTCGGTCACATAAGTATCCCAGCCGTAATGCGCACCTTCTCCCTCGCCCATATGCGAGTGGTCAAAAGCATCGAAGTCCGCTCCGCTGCCGTGGTATACACGATGCTCACGGACTGAACTGCCGTTAACCTCATCGCGCTCGGCCAAGCCTGTCGTGTCTTTGAACTCTTCACCAGCCAATGCGTCATTTTGAGTAGGAATATTCTATGATATGGGCGTTGCCGTCATTGTGCAAGCCTTTGTTTTTGTGGCTTGAAATAACAATGCTTATTCCCTCGCTCTCATTATTCTCATAATTTGTTGCAAGTGTTCCAAGATTGTTCCGTCAGCACTTGAAATGACAGTGGCATTATTAGTGGCTTCGGCTGCTATCATCGCGGTTTCAAGTGCTGATTTTTGTTTGCCGCTTAACCGCCCTCTTCCGTTCAGTCTGTCTATGACTCTCTGCATCTCTTCCGAATCAGTCACCACGTCAAGTCCACCTTTGCGCATACGCTCCACAAGGTTGTCCCTCAGTTCCCGCTCCTCCGCTTCATTCTCAGCCTCTCTCGCACTTCTGTTCACACCTTCGCCCTCCTTCAACGCACTCTCAAACTCTGCGAGAAGTTTGTCGGCGGCCTTCATCCTGCGCACACCTTCCTTGTCGCCTCTGTTCTTGAAATACTTGACCATCCTCGCCACTGTGTCACGCAGACGGGCAAGGATGCCTTTCTCTCCTCTCAGCGACTCGGCAAGACGCTTCAACGCTTCCTTGTCGTTCAACGCCTCTCCAACGATGTCGCACGTCACCTCCTCGGCAAGTTTCCCCTCGGCATAAGCATTCAACTTGCGCTTCTTCTCGATGCGTTCATTCCATTCCTTCTCGCCGACGACCTCCATAGCCGCCTTCTGCAAAGCCTTGAACTTGCCACCGTTCATCCGCTTCACTCCGTGCGCCACCTCGTGCCCCAGCACCTGCACCAACGGGTTCTCGGCATCTTTTGCGATACGGATCACTTTCTTGTCCGCGTCTATCGTTCCGTTCTCCTCCATCGCGTCCACCCATTCCACACGATAGCCCAACGCACCTGCAACCTCCTCGGCGTCCTTGCGCTCCGCCTCAGTCAGCGGTTTTTGCTTTGGCTTGTCATCCTCAGCCTTGCGTTTCTTCTTCTCCTTGTCGGCAATCTCCTTAGCCTTGTCAAAAACGCTCTGCTTCTTTTGCTTCTTCCCCGGTTTTTCGCTACCTTTGCCGGTGGAAGCAGTGTGCGGCGTAGCTTTGCCTTCAATGACTTTGGTTGTAACGCGATTGCCATTGTCAGCTGCTTCCTTGTCATAAGCCGTCAAAACCCAGTTTTTTTACCTCCCTCTCTGAAGTTTTTTCTGACCGTGACCAATTCAGACCCCTTTCTGAACACAATCTTGTCTCCGTCCTCAAAATCGTTCTTTCCAGTTTCTACAATGTTTTGTATGTGGCTCATCGCCTCGTCCACGTTGGCGAAACTCTTACCCTCTCCAACGTGCTTGTTGAGAATATGGGCAAGTCCGCCATTCTCGTCACCCCACACCAAATCAATGTCACCGACATCTTTTCTGTGGAACACACCGAGCAAGTCGCCGCCTTTATGCTTCATCAAGAAATCAAAGGCTTCCTTCACCTTCCCTTTAAATTGGTTGTAGATGTTTCCAAACACACCACTCCCTACGGGCTTTGGTTCTTCATCGTCCATTCGCTTCTCCGCTTCCTCCTTGGCGGCTTCCTCTCTGCGTGACTTCTCGCCTACGATGGCTTTCCAAGCGTCAACCTCTCTCTGTGCCTCCGCTACCGCTTTCTCGTTTTCCTTGATTGACCGCAACAATTCTTCCGGCGTCTCTCCTTTCTCCTTCAGTGCCTTTGCTGCCTTCAACTTCTTCTCAGCGCCTCGAAAAAATACCAATGCGAAAGGGTCGACCTAACACTTTGTCAGATCGACCCTTTCGCAAGTCTTCGGTTAAGGCTTATTGCTATACGTAGCCTTTGATAATGCCTCGCTTCGAGTTGCGCACAAACAAGATGATTTCGTCACGCTCTTTCGTGGCAGGAAGTTCCGCCTCGATATGCTCCACAGCATCGCTATTGTTGTATCCAGAAAGATATAGATAACGATATATGTCCTGGATGTCACGAATCTGCTCATTTGTGAAACCGCGTCTACGCAAGCCTATTGAGTTCACGCCAGCATACGATATCGGTTCACGGGCAGCTTTTACATATGGGGGAATGTCTTTGTTGACCAAAGCCCCGCCTTGTATCATCACATGAGAACCTATATGGCAAAATTGATGAATCAATGTTCCTCCTCCAACTACCGCAAAATTGTCGATTTGTACCTCTCCAGCAATCTGCGAAGTGTTTGCAATAATGATATTGTCCCCAATCACGCAGTCATGGGCGATGTGAGAATAAGCCATAATAAGGCAATTGCTGCCAACAACAGTCTTGCCCTTCGACGCGGTGCCCCTGTTTATGGTCACGCATTCACGAATGGTTGTGTTGTCGCCAACGATAGCCAACGTGTTTTCTCCCATGAATTTAAGATCTTGAGGAATCGCACCAATAACAGCGCCCGGGTAAATCGTGCAGTTCTTGCCAATCCTTGTACCCTCCATGATTGTAACGTTGCTGGCAATGCGTGTTCCCGCTCCGATTTCCACGTTTCTGTCAATTGTCACAAACGGGTCGATGACCACGCTTGGGTCTATCTTGGCATCCGGATGTATGTATGCTAATGGTTGCTTCATATTATTTATTTTTGATTATTTGCGCCATGAATTCAGCCTCGGAAACGATTTTATCGCCAACAAAAGCATAGCCCTTCATATTGGCACAACCTCTTCTCAATTCAGTCAAGAATGACACGTGGAAAATCAAAGTGTCGCCAGGGACTACTTTCTGTCGGAATTTTACGTTGTCGATCTTCATAAAATAAGTAGAATAGCTTTCTGGATTATCAACAGAGCCTAAGACAAGCAATCCTGCAGTTTGAGCCATGGCTTCAACTTGAAGCACACCAGGCATCACTGGCTCTGTAGGGAAGTGGCCTTGGAAGAATGGTTCGTTGCCCGACACGTTCTTTACTCCAACAATATATTTGTCGGATTTGTCGATAATCTTGTCAACCAACAAGAACGGATATCTGTGTGGAAGCAACTCTCTGATACGGTTTACGTCCATAATCGGGGTCTCGTTTGGATTGTAGACCGGGGCCTGAACCTCCTGACGCTTTAATTCGCGTCTCACCTTTTTCGCAAATGTAGTGTTGATTGTATGACCTGGGCAAGTGGCGATAATACGGCCCTGCACACGTCTGCCAATCAAAGCCACGTCGCCAACCACATCAAGAAGTTTGTGGCGTGCCGGCTCGTTTTTAAACACCAGCTCGTCGTTGTTGATGAATCCGAACTCTGACACTTTCTTTCTTGGCACGTTCATCATATCGGCGATTCTGTCAAGCTCCGACTGCGCCACCGGAGTGTCGTAAATAACGATGGCATTGTCCAGGTCGCCGCCTTTTATCAAGTCGTGTTTGACCAACTCTTCAATTTCTCTTACGAAAACGAATGTACGGCTTGCAGCAATCTGTGTCTTGAAATCATCCAAAGAGTCAAGAGTGGCGAACTGATTGGAGAGTACAACCGAGTTGAACTCAATCATTACATCCACGCAGAAATCGCTGTCGGGAATAACGCAAATTGAGGCTTCGGTCTCGCTGTCCTTAACCGTTGTGCGGTTTCTTACAACATACACCGCTGCGTCTTCCGTCTGCTCAACAACTCCGACTTCCTCAATCTTGTCCATAAATATTTTTGCACTGCCGTCAAGGATTGGCACTTCAGGGCCATTCAGCTCCACGAGGCAGTTGTCGACATTGGAAGCATACAACGCAGCCATGGCGTGCTCAATAGTGGAGATTTTCAAGTCGCCAGAAGCAATAACCGTTCCGCGGCATGTCTCCACGACATTCTCAGCCACAGCTTCGATAGGCGTTGCGCCTTCAACATCAATGCGAAGGAATTTCCGCCCAAAATTGTCTGGAGCAGGCTTGAATGTCGCTTCAATTTCCCTGCCCGTATGCAAGCCCTTACCTTTTATGGTAAAAGCAGATTTCAACGTACATTGTTTCATATTATCTTTTTTATTTGTTGTCTTTTTTGTTTAAGTCTTTTTTTATAGTGTTCAAGTCGGCGATTATGTCGCCCAACCGGCGACGATATGCAGCTTCGCGCATAAAATCTCTTGCGTCAACCGCAGGATACCCCAGCAGCACCTTGTCGTCGCCTGTTCTTGTATGGATACCAGACTGTGCCCCAATTTGGTTCCGGTCGCCGATTGTGATGTGACCGGCGATGCCAACTTGGCCTCCAATCATATTTTGTTTGCCAATCTTAGCCGAACCCGCAATGCCTGTCTGCGCGGCAATAACTGTGTTGTCGCCGATTTCAACATTATGCGCAACTTGTATAAGATTGTCCAACTTCACGCCTTTATGGATTTTTGTCGAGCCCATCGTAGCCCTGTCGACAGTGGTGTTGGCGCCTATTTCTACATTGTCTTCAATTACCACATTGCCGATCTGGGCAATCTTCAGATAACTGCCGTCCTTTTCAGGGGCAAATCCAAAGCCGTCGCTTCCCACAACAACTCCCGAATGGAGAATGCAATTCTCGCCGACAACGCACCCCTGGTATATTTTAACACCTGCGTAAAGAGTCGTGTTGTTTCCAATAGCAACACCGTCGCCAATATAGCACTGAGGGTATATTTTTACGTTCTCTCCTATTTTGGCATTCTTGCCGATGTAAGAGAATGCCCCAAGATAAATTGATTTTGGCAAATCAACGCCATCCGAAACATATACGGGCTGCTCCACTCCGGATTTCACAGGAGCCGATGCTTGCACCAAATTGAGCAACTCCGCCAAAGTGGCATACGGGTCGTCCACCTTTATCAGTGTCGCTTTTATAGGCTGCTCAGGTACAAAATCTTTGCGCACCAACAAAACAGATGCCTTTGTCGTATATACAAAATGCGTGTATTTAGGATTGGCCAAGAATGACAAAGAACCCTCTTGAGCCTCCTCGATTTTAGAATAAGAGGATATCTTCACAGAGCCGTCGCCCTCGATTTCACCTCTTATAATAGTCGCTAATTGCGTTGCTGTTATTTCCATTTAATAGATTTTTCGCTTTACAAATGTGCAAATTTAGTTATTTTTTTAGAATCCCGTCAAAACTTCATGCGGAAATCAGTGACATGTAGCTCAAAATCCATCAAAACGACCATTTATTGTTAAATTTTCATTTTTTTATTGCATCTTCACAAAAAGTGTTTGCGTAAACAGCGAAAAATTCATACCTTTGTGCCGCAAATTTTAAAAACTAATCAATTAATTATGAACAAGTACGAAACCGTTTTCATTTTAACTCCCGTTTTGTCTGATGCTCAGATGAAGGAAGCGGTAGAAAAATTCACTGCTGTTCTCACTAAAAATGGTGCAGAAATAGTAAATGAAGAGAACTGGGGCCTCCGCAAGTTGGCATACCCTATTCAGAAAAAAAGCACAGGCTTCTATTGCCTTGTTGAGTTCAATGCAGAACCGCAGGTTGTGAAGAAACTTGAGACAGCTTATCGTCGCGACGAGAAAGTTATCCGTTTCTTGACATTCCGTCTTGACAAGTATGCTGCAGAATACGCTGAAAAACGCAGAAGTCTTCGCGCAGCTAAGTCTAACAACAACGAAACAAAGGAGGATTAATCATGGCACAACCACAATCAGAAATCAGATACTTGACTCCGCTTTCAGTAGATGTCAAAAAGAAAAAATATTGCCGTTTCAAAAAGAGTGGCATTAAGTATATCGACTACAAAGATCCTGAATTCCTCAAGAAATTCTTGAACGAGCAAGGCAAAATCCTTCCTCGTCGCATCACGGGAACTTCACTCAAATTCCAGAGAAGAGTGGCACAGGCCGTAAAACGCGCCCGTCATCTTGCACTTCTTCCTTACGTGACTGACTTGATGAAATAACATTAAAAGAAGGATTACAATTATGAAGATCATATTAAAAGAAGATATCGCAAATCTTGGCTACAAGGACGATGTTGTAGAAGTTAAGAGCGGTTACGGTCGAAACTACCTTATCCCAATGTGCAAAGCTGTTATCGCTACCGAATCGGCGCTTAAAGTTTTGGCAGAAAACCAGAAGCAAAGAGCCCACAAGCTGGCTAAAATCAAAGCCGACGCTGAGGCATTGGCAGAGTCTTTGAAGGACGTTGCTTTGACTATCGGAGCAAAGACAAGCTCTACCGGCACAATCTTTGGTTCAGTAAACAATATTCAAATTGCAGAGGCTCTCGAGAAGTTGGGTTTCAACGTAGACCGCAAACTTATCGTTCTCAAAGAGGCTGTGAAGGAAGTTGGTAGCTACAAGGCTCTCTTGAAACTCCACAAAGAAGTTTCTGTAGAAATTCCTTTCGAGGTGGTTTCTGAATAAGACACAACTTACATCAAAATAAAAATAAGCGCACGCTCAATTACGTGTGCTTATTTTTTTATAAAGTTTGGAAGTTAGAGGAAATATGGTTATTTTTGGGAAACGTATAAAACTATTGAAACTATGACTGATATTTCATCAATGATTCAGGAACTACTGGTCAGGTTTGGGAGTATAGACATTGCCGAGAGCGAGTTTAAACGTCTGATTTTCGAGGACGAGGCGCTTAAGGCTTATTTTAAGGAATGGTGTGACGATATGGGCTACCGCGAACGGACTGCGTTTGTTGACTATTGTCACGAATACTTGGACAATCACGAATCTGCATTTGATTCCCTTACAGAATATGACGAATAACAACGAACGCGCAATCCTCCCCGCCGAATGGGCGGAACAAGACGCCATAATGCTTGCGTGGCCACATGCCGGAACAGATTGGTCATATATGCTGGAAGAAGTTGTCTCTTGCTACAAAGATATAGTCAACGCCATTGCTGACCAAGGCGAAAGAGTCATCGTCATAGCAGACCCTGACGACAGCAGCGACATATCATTCAGCAACGAGTTGATATCCGTGGTCAAATGTCCGACAAATGATACTTGGGCACGCGACACTTGTTCCATAACCACGCTTCGCGGAAACCGCCCCGTGGTCAACGATTTCAAGTTCAACGGTTGGGGTCTGAAATTTGCCGCCGACAAAGACAATCTTATAACATCACGTCTTTTCGATTCAGGAATGTTTAAGGGGGAATATTCAAACAACTTGAATTTTGTCCTTGAGGGAGGGTCCATCGAGAGCGACGGCAGAGGAACGCTGCTCACCACAAGCGAATGCCTTCTTTCCAAGAATAGAAATGGCCAATCATCCAAAGAGGAAATACAAGCGTACTTGGAAAATGTCTTCGGCATAAGCAGAGTGTTGTGGCTTGACCATGGCTACCTTAGTGGCGACGACACTGACAGCCACATAGACACCTTGGCGCGATTGGCGCCAAACGACACCATTCTGTATGTTTCAACCGATGATGAACGTGACGAGCATTTCACAGAGTTGAAAGCCATGGAATGTCAGCTCCAAAGTTTCACAACCGCAGACGGAGCAAAGTATAAGTTGCTCCCATTGCCGTTACCCGCCCCTATCTTTGCCGACGGGGAGCGGCTGCCAGCAACATATGCCAATTTCCTTATTGGAAATGGATTCGTTCTTGTTCCTATTTACGGCCAGGAAAGCAACGACAGCGAAGCCATGAGCATAATATCCTCTGCATTTCCAGACAGAAAGGTTCTCGGCGTTGACTGCCGAGCATTGATAAAACAGCACGGATCGCTCCATTGCGTTACCATGCAGTTCCCTAAAAATTCATTGAATATATGAGCAGAATCATCAAATTAGGATACATTCAGCAAGCCAACAGCGCCTGCATAAGCAAGAATAGAGAAAAACTTGTCGCAAAAATAAAACGCTTGGCAAACGACGGCGCGCAACTTGTGGTGCTGCAAGAATTGCACGACAGCTTGTATTTCTGCCAAACGGAGAGCGTCGACAATTTTGACTTGGCGATAGACATTAACGGCGAAGAAACAGGCGTTTATTCCAACGTGGCAAAAAAATGCGGCATAGTGCTTGTGACATCGCTGTTTGAGCGCAGAGCGCCGGGGTTATATCACAACACCGCCGTTGTTTTTGAAAAAGACGGATCCGTTGCCGGGAAATATCGCAAGATGCATATTCCTGACGATCCGGCATATTATGAGAAATTCTACTTTACGCCCGGGGATATAGGTTTTGAACCAATCCAGACATCTGTCGGCAAACTTGGTGTATTGGTTTGTTGGGACCAGTGGTATCCGGAAGCGGCTCGATTGATGGCATTGAAAGGCGCAGAATTATTGATATACCCCACCGCCATCGGATGGGAAAGCTCAGACGATGAAGCGGAAAAAATGCGTCAGCGACAAGCGTGGATGCTGTCTATGAGGGGGCATGCCGTAGCCAACGGGCTGCCTGTTGTCGCAGTAAACAGAGTTGGACACGAACCCGACCCGTCGAATGCAACCAACGGAATCCAATTCTGGGGCACAAGCTTTGTAGCGGGACCTCAAGGCGAGCTGATTGATGAAGCCGCTACCGACAGCGAGGCGGAGAAAATTGTTGCAATAGATTTGACAAGAAGCGAACAGGTGAGACGCTGGTGGCCGTTCCTGCGTGATCGACGCATCGACGCTTATCAAAACATCCTAAAGCGTTTTGATGACTGACAGATAGCTATTCGGAGACAGGGTTGTTTTCACGGCCTCGTTTCCAAATGCCGTCCAGTGCGTCAGCCAACGATTGCAGTTCGGTTTTTATTTCCTCAAGACGTTCCGCCACCTCTTGTCTTTTTGACACATTTTTGCGGTTGTGCAGAATCTGTTCCTGGGCGGCGGCAAGCTTCATGCCGCGCACCTTTACAAGATAATGCACCATCTTGATTTTTTCAATATCGTCGGTTGTATACAGCCTATCATTGCCTCTCGACCGTCGAGGAGACAATACCGTAAACTGCCGTTCCCAGAAATGCAATGTTGAGATGGGGATGTCAAGCATTTCCGAAACTTCTTTGATTTTATAATATTTTTTCTCAGTGCTACGCATTAGGGTGGATTCTTCTTTTACAAAAGTAATAAAATGATTACTTTTGCAAGATAAAATGAGAGTTAATTCTCGTTCAAAAAACTTGATTTCAAACGAAAGTTTATATTACGATATGTATTCAGCAAAAGAAATTAGAGAATCTTTTAAAGATTTCTTCCACAGCAAAGGCCATCAGATTGTGCCTTCTGCACCGATGGTCATCAAAGACGATCCGACATTGATGTTTACAAATGCCGGAATGAACCAGTTCAAGGACATCATATTGGGCAACGTCCCGCCGAAATACAAACGAGCCACAGACTCTCAAAAATGCTTGCGCGTAAGCGGTAAACATAACGACTTGGAAGAAGTGGGACTTGACACATATCACCACACGATGTTTGAGATGCTTGGCAATTGGTCGTTTGGTGACTATTTCAAAGAAGGAGCCATCGATTATGCGTGGGAATATCTTGTGGACGTATTGCATCTCAATCCGGACGATTTATATGTGACTGTGTTTGAGGGATCTCCAGAAGATGGCCTTTCACGCGACGATGAAGCTGCCGGATATTGGCTGAAGCATGTATCCGCCGACCACATCATTAACGGCAATAAACACGACAACTTTTGGGAAATGGGCGAAACCGGTCCTTGCGGTCCATGCTCCGAGATTCATCTTGACTCGCGCACACCTGAGGAGAAAGCCAAAACGCCTGGCCGCGAATTGGTCAATAAAGACGACCCCCAGGTTATTGAAATCTGGAACATCGTATTTATGCAATACAACCGCAAGGCAGACGGCAGCCTCGAACCGCTTCCTATGCATGTCATCGATACAGGAATGGGATTCGAGCGTCTGGTGCGCGCATTGCAGGGAAAACACTCAAATTACGACACAGACGTTTTCCAACCGTTGATTCAGAAAATCTCACAATTGTCAGGAAAAAGTTATGGCAAAGACGAGAAGGTTGACGTAGCAATGCGCGTAATCGCCGACCATGTACGTACAATCGCCTTCTCTATTGCCGAAGCTCAACTTCCATCTAACGCCAAGGCAGGTTATGTGATTCGACGCATCCTGCGCCGTGCTGTTCGGTATGCATACACATTCCTTGACCAGCGTCAAGCATTCATATACCGTCTTGTGGACACACTGATAGAGTCTATGGGCGATGCCTACCCAGAGCTCAAGCAACAACCTGATTTGATAAAGACGGTAATTAAAGAGGAAGAAGACACATTCCTCCGCACATTGGAGACAGGAATCAAACTTCTCGACAGGGTTGTCAACGAGGCCAAGGCAGATGGCAGAAAAGAAGTGAGCGGAACGGAAGCGTTTGTACTGTATGACACTTATGGATTCCCTCTTGATCTTACAGAACTCATTCTGAAAGAGCATGGTTTCACCGTCAACCACAAAGAGTTTGACGAAGAAATGGCGAAGCAAAAGCAACGTGCGCGCAATGCTGCCGCAATAGAGGCTTCCGACTGGGTTGAACTCAATGCCGGGGAATCGGAGTTTGTCGGATATGACAAGTTTGAATGTGAGACATCCATTCTCCGATACCGCAAGGTAAAACAGAAAAACAAAGAGTTCTATCAGATGGTGCTGAAAGAGACACCGTTCTACGCAGAAATGGGTGGACAGGTCGGCGATACTGGTTGGCTGATTTCAGGCGATGAGAAGATCGAAGTATTTGATACAAAACGCGAAAACAACCTGCCTATTCATTTGACAACAAAGATGCCGTCAAATCCTCAGGCTGCAATAATCGCAAAAATAGACACCGACAAACGCTTGGCTACGTCATGCAACCACACGGCGACTCACCTGTTGCACGAAGCGCTGAGAGAAGTGCTCGGCACACACGTGGAGCAAAAAGGCTCATATGTATCGCCTACAGAACTCCGCTTTGACTTCTCGCACTTCCAGAAGATGACAGAAGAGGAAATAGAGGCAGTTGAGCGACTTGCAAACAAGAAAGTACGTAACGCCATCGCTCTTGACGAGCATCGCAATGTCCCTATTGCGGAAGCTAAAGCGATGGGCGCCATGGCATTGTTCGGAGAGAAATATGGGGAAGAAGTCCGCGTTATCAAATACGGCGACTCTGTTGAGCTCTGCGGTGGTACGCACGTGCCAAATACTGGCAACATTGGAATTATAAAGATTGTTTCAGAAGGAAGTATCGCCGCCGGCATACGACGCATTGAGGCAATAACTGGCGAAAATGTGGAAAACGCAATCCACGAGTTGCAGAACACGATAAAATATGTTGGCTCACTGCTCAACTCTTCGGATATAAAGAAGGCTGTCAAGAAAACAATCTCTGAAAATGCCGAATTGCGGAAAGATGCTGAAGACATGGCAATCGAACGCATCAAGAACCTTAGTTCTCAACTTCTTGGGAAGAAAGAAACACTGCCAAACGGCATCCAATTGACATCATTGGGCGGTATGCGCATTCCAGACATTGTCAAAGGAGTGGCATTTGCCATACGTGAGACCTCCCCTACAAAAACAGCATTTGTAGCAGCAACCGTAAGTCCGGAGAAGAAACCTATGCTTACCGTAATGCTTACAGACGACCTTGTGAAAGAAGGACTTAACGCTGCGTCAATTGTACGTGAGGCAGCAAAGGCAATCAAAGGTGGTGGCGGTGGCCAACCTGGATTCGCACAAGCAGGCGGTAAAAATGCTGATGGGTTGCACGACGCTTTCAATGCTCTGATTGCAGCGGTCAAGGAATAGAAAACATCACTCTCAACACTACAGTCATCGGATACATCAATAGCATTGCGTGTCCGATGACTTTTTCTATAACTTTTTTGCTGTAACTAAATTTATTTTGGAGGATAAGCCGCAATTATGTGATAAATTTTTATTATCTTTGCACGTAAAATCCGATTTTAAATAACAACATCTGAATGAGACAATTAAAGATTTCAAAATCAATCACCAATCGTGAAAGCGCATCGCTTGATAAGTATCTTCAAGAAATTGGACGAGAAGATCTTATCTCTGTAGAAGAAGAAGTTGAGTTGGCTCAACGTATTCGAAACGGCGATCAGCGGGCATTGGATAAATTGACGCGCGCAAATCTTCGATTTGTTGTTTCTGTAGCAAAACAGTATCAGAACCAGGGATTGAGTCTACCAGACTTGATCAACGAGGGTAATTTGGGCTTGATTAAAGCCGCTCAGAAATTCGATGAAACACGCGGTTTCAAATTTATCTCATATGCAGTTTGGTGGATTCGCCAATCGATTTTGCAGGCATTGGCAGAGCAATCAAGAATTGTCCGACTACCTTTGAATCAAGTTGGTTCGCTAAACAAAATTAGCAAAGAGCTTTCTAAATTCGAACAAGAAAACCAGCGTCGTCCTTCAGCAGAGGAACTTGCCAACCGACTCGACATTCCGGTAGAGAAAATCTCAAGTACAATTAGTGTTTCCGGTCGTTCCATCTCTGTAGACGCACCATTTGCCGAAGGAGAGGACAACTGTATGCTTGATGTGTTGACCAACGACGACTCCCCCATGGCAGACTCTTCGCTCAATCAGGAGTCGCTGTCGAAGGAGGTTGACCGAGCATTGAACCAATTGCATGACCGCGAACGCGAAATCTTAAAAATGTTTTTTGGCATAGGTTGTCAGGAAATGACTTTGGAAGAGATTGGTGACAAATTCGATTTGACACGAGAGCGTGTGCGCCAAATTAAAGAGAAAGCAATCCGTAAATTGAAAGGACAAAAGAGCAGACTCTTAAAATCGTATTTATAGTTAAGAACAATTATAAAATGCAACGAATCCCGGCTATTTCAGTCGGGATTCGTTGCATTTTATAACTAAAAAACATCTGTCCCCGTGAACCATCTCGGCCGAATCGTTGTTTCTTGAACAAAACTTATCCGTGAATAGCAACAAGAATCTAATAGATTAATTTGTATGAGACAGTTAAAGATTTCAAAATCAATCACCAATCGCACCAGTCAATCACTCGAAAAGTATCTCCAGGAAATTGGCAAAGAGGACCTCGTTTCAATAGATGAGGAAGTTGAGTTGGCTCAGCGAATCAGACAAGGCGACCAAAAGGCATTGGATAAATTGACGCGCGCAAATCTTCGATTTGTTGTTTCTGTAGCAAAGCAGTATCAGAACCAAGGATTGAGTCTGCCAGATCTGATTGACGAGGGTAATTTAGGCTTGATAAAAGCAGCTAAAAAGTTTGATGAGACCAGAGGTTTCAAATTCATCTCATACGCAGTTTGGTGGATTCGCCAATCGATTTTGCAGGCATTGGCGGACCAGTCGCGGGAAATCAGACTGCCGTTGAATCAAGTAGGTTTAAACAATAGAATAAGCAAGGAAATCTCCAAATTTGAGCAGGAAAATCAACGCCGCCCGTCAGCGGAAGAACTTGCGCAGCGCCTTGATATGCCATTGGAAAAGGTGGCAAGTGCCCTAAAAGCCTTCTACCGCACTGTGTCGGTCGACGAGCCTGTCGCTGACGGAGATGACAAATGCATGGCCGACACGCTTGCCAACGATGACGTGCCAAGCACTGACGCCACGCTGACGCAAGAATCACTGTCGAAGGAAGTTGACCGAGCATTGAATCAATTGCAAGGTAAAGAGAGGGAGATTTTAAGGCTGTGTTTCGGCATTGGCTGCAGAGAGATGACATTGGAGGAGATTGGAGAGAAGTTCAATTTGACGCGGGAACGAGTGCGCCAAATCAAAGAGAAGGCAATCCGCAAATTGAAAGGGGGAAAAAGCGCATTGCTAAAGTCATATCTATAAAACGTTGCCACCATGGTGACAACGTCTAAAGAAAATCGAGTAGGAGGAGTTTACCACCTACTCGATTTTAATTTATAAAAATCAAAAACGATCAATTCCGTCCAGTCCGCGTAATCTTGTTTTTAATGTTTTCGTTAAATACCGATTCCTTCATTAATGATTCAACGGAGATGTGCATTCTGTAGCGCCAATAGTGCTTCGCAATTGCAGGAACATTGATTTGTTCATCGTTTGGATTCTCTTTGCGCAATTTTCCGTCAATCGACATCCAGTCCTGCCAAGGAAGCACAGTCAGCATTGATGGCGACTCAAGATGTTGGCTCACAATAATGTCGCAAAGCCAAGGCTCGGCATAAAAAGGCGCGCCACCTTCTTGATGCAACATAGTGTTGTAGAACCGTTGGGTTTTGTCGTGGTTTTCCTCCCACCATTGTCTGATTCCACCCATATCATGGGTCGATGTAGTGCATACAGACAAATATGGATATTGATATGGATTGCCAAACTCGTCTTCTGGATTTTTGGGCATTCTTTGTATTTCCAGCGACAGAATCTGAAGTTGCTTCATCACCGCCGGCACGCAGTCTGGGATCATTCCCAAATCCTCACCGCATACAAGCATATCTGTTGAGTTTACCAAAGCCGGAAGTTTCCACATAGCCTTTCCATACCAGAAATCATTGTGACGATGGTAATAGAAGTCATTATACATTCTATTAAAGCACCACTTCTCATAATCATTCAGCGACTTATAGATGTAGGTGAATTGTGCTGAGATTCGAGGATGGTATTTGCCATGTTCTTCTGGGTCCTCGATGAAAAGCACTTCATCAAGCAAGCCGCACAGGGCGTTTTCCAATTTATTGTTCTTGTCGTTTTTCTCATACGACGCAAACAACTCCGCAACTTTCTGTTGCGTATCAACTTCAGTTTTCAGTTTGTAGCGTCCCCCTCCTATCGATTCCAGATATAGCGATTTTGCCTCTTCGGTATATTCTCCAAAGAAATCGGCAAGGAAGTAGTCCATAATATATGGTTTGCATTGGAGATCCGGATTTATCCAGAAGTCATAATTGTTGCGCATTTCATCTGGTGTATATGGTAACGCCGGGTTGAACACACCCAACAAGCCATGCACCGCCGACATGGGGATTTGCCAGATTCGGAAGAAGCCAAGGATATGGTCTATTCGATACAGGTCGAAATATTCCGACATCTTGCGCATCCTGTTTTTCCACCATTTGAAGCCGTCCTGACTCATACGCTCCCAATTATATGTCGGTAATCCCCAATTCTGACCAAGCACTGAGAAGTCATCAGGTGGCGCTCCCGCTTGGCTGTTCAGATTAAACAAATCTGGGTCAACCCAAGCATCCGCACTTGCGCGGCTGATACCGATAGGTATGTCACCTTTCAACACAACACCGTGCTTGTGTGCATAATCACAACTATCTTTCAGTTGTTTGTCAAGGTTGTATTGGATGTAATATGTCAGGTTGATTTCATCAGCATTGTCTTTGCATAACTCGTCGACAAGACTTTCGTCGAATTTTGAATACTTACCCCATTTGGTAAAGTCTGCAGTTTCAAATTTGTCACGCAACAAGCAGAATGCTGCATAATTCTTCAGCCAATACTCATTTTTTGCAAAGAATGATTTAAAGTTCTCCGTCTTCAAGGTCTTGGCTCCTGATTCGGCAAAGATTTCTCTCACATATTCCAGCTTGCCCGCATTGACACGCTCATAGTCGACTTGCGGAAGAGCATTCAACTCCACTGCCAGATTATTGAAATATTCTTGACGCTGATTGTCCTTCAGCTTGCCCAATGCCGGAATGTTCAAATACATCGGATGCAGTGCATAAGTCGAATTAGCTTTATATGGATAGGAATCCACCCATGTGTGAGTCATTGTAGTGTCGTTGATTGGTAGAATCTGCAAGACACGCTGCCCTGTCGCCGCCAGCCAATCAACCATTTTCTTTATGCTGAGGAAGTCGCCGGCGCCGAAATCCTCGTCGGTGCGGATTGAGAACACCGGAATAGCTGTACCTGCGCCCTTCCATAGCGCAGCGGAATCGTTGAATCTCAAGCCTGCGACAACAATACATCCGTTTTTGTCTGGAGCCGATATGTCAAGCACCCGGTTATTGCACCCTTCCCACGATTCAGTGCCGGTGTGTCTGTTTCTCTTGAAGAATTTATACTCCACCTGTTCCTCTTTTTCAGGAAATTGGAAAGCAACCGACCATATCGGATAATTGCAATCGGTAAGCGCCAACGCGTTCTCCTGGTCCCAATTTCCAAGCACATCGCAATTGCCTGTCACAAACAAGTCCTCGTCAGGTCTTACCGACGGAGCAAAAATTTCCAACGTGACGCCACCACGTTGATGAGGCAGCGCATCGTTTTTGTTTTCACGATGGAATATGGAATTGACAAACATCGACGAGTAGAAAGATTTGTCATAGGGCTGGTCATTCCAGGAATCCAAGATTTCATAGACCTTGATTTCTTTTCCAAACGTGAACAAGTGAGGCTTGCCCCACTCCTTGCGAACTGCGCCATTGTCGTTTCGGACAATATAGCAATACTCAAACGATTTGACATTGCGCTTAATATCCACCTCTGTAGACCAAATGCCGTCCTCGTAGGTCATTTTCAACGCCTTGAACTCATTCCATTCGCCCAATTCCTTAACACTGCCCAAAAGATATAAGCTTTCCCCCCAGGCAGTGTTGTAGCCAATTCTAAATAACAATTTCATAGGTTAATATATTTACTTAATGAATATTCCATAGGTTAGTTTCTCTATCCGCATCTTGATGTGCCGCACGAAGTGCAAATCAAACAGCCCTCTTGGTATATCAATGTTTCTTGTCCGCAATTAGGACATTTCTGACCTTTGGCTTTGGTGCCTTCCGGCAAATACTTCTTCAAAGCCCGCTCAACGCCCATTTTCCAGGTGTTGATAGATTCGCTGTTGAGCTCGAGTCCACCAACCAGCTTCATCACTTGGTCAATTGGCATGCCATAGCGCAACACGCCTGATATCAATTTGGCATAATTCCAATACTCAGGATTGAACTTGTCAGAGAGGCCCTCTATTGTCGTCTTGTATCCACGCTTATTGATGAACTGAAAATCATAGCGCTTGTTGCCATTCTCGTCAATAGCCTTGATGATTTTTCCTTTGCTCACAGATTTCGGACAGAAGATGCCATCTTCATCATCTGCAAGACCAGTAAATATTTCATAAGGTCTGCCATCGATAAGTCCGACAAACGCAATCCATTTCTCTTTGTTGTTCTGGAACCTGACAACATCCGCCTCCAATTCAATCGGACGTTTAAGCACATGGCGCTCCTCAAAACCTGTGTGGACTGGAGCCTCCACCTTCTTTTTCTCCTTTTGAGTCGACACAAGAACTCCTGAGCGTGAACCGTCACGATACACGGTGCATCCCTTGCATCCAGCTTTCCACGCTTCCATATACAGCTCGTTTATCAGATCTTCGGTCACATCCGACGGCAAGTTGATTGTAACACTTATTGAATGGTCAACCCATTTTTGGATTTCTCCCTGCATCTTAACCTTCTCATGCCAGTCAATGTCGTTTGCTGTGGCTTTGTTGTACGGAGATTTCGCCACCAATTCATCCAACTCCTCTTGTGAGAACTTTTCTTTGCGTTTGATGCCATTCGCATCCATCCAGGATATAAACTTATGGTGATAAACTACATATTCTTCAAACGCATCACCAGTTTCGTCTACATAATCCACATGTACGCCCGGCTCATTCGGGTTAACCTTGCGACGGCGCTTATATACAGGCATAAAGACCGGCTCTATGCCGGATGTGGTTTGTGTCATCAAGCTTGTAGTTCCCGTTGGGGCGATTGTCAAGCATGCAATGTTGCGTCGCCCGTATTTTATCATCTCATCATACAAAGAAGGGTCAGCGTCCTTCAATCGGTTTATGTAAGGATTTGCCTCTTCCCTCTTGGCGTCGTACAAAGAGAATGCGCCACGCTCCTTTGCCATCTCGACCGAAGACCAGTAGGCCGCAAGTGCCAACGTCTTGTGTACAGACACAGAGAAAGCCGTAGCCTCTGGAGTTCCATAACGGAAGCCCATTGCGGCAAGCATATCTCCTTCCGCTGTTGTTCCAAGTCCAGTGCGTCGTCCAGCCAAAGTCTTGTTGCGGATTTTCTTCCACAGATTCAATTCTGTGGCTTTAACTTCTTCCGTTTCTGGATCGGACTCTATTTTGGCAATGATTTTATCAATTTTTTCCATTTCCAGATCGATAATGTCGTCCATCAGTCGCTGAGCACATCTGATGTGCTGTCGGAAAAGGTCAAAGTCAAATTCTGCTTCGGCTGTGAAAGGATTTTTTACGTATGAATACAGGTTTACAGCAATAAGCCGGCAGCTGTCATACGGGCACAACGGAATTTCGCCACAAGGATTTGTGGATATCGTTTTAAACCCTAAGTCAGCGTAACAATCAGGGATAGACTCTCGCGTTATCGTATCCCAGAAAAGCACACCTGGTTCAGCGCTCTTCCACGCATTATGCACAATCTTTCGCCAAAGGGCGTTTGCATTTATTTTTTTTGACACATATGGATGCTCGCTGTCAACCGGGAATTTCTGTTCATATTCCGCATCGGCTTCTGCCGCCCGCATGAACTCGTCGTCGACGCGTACCGACACATTGGCGCCCGTAACTTTGCCTTCTGTCATTTTCGCATCGATGAATGCCTCGCTGTCGGGATGCTTTATTGAAACCGACAGCATCAACGCTCCGCGACGTCCATCTTGCGCAACTTCTCTTGTGGAATTTGAGTAGCGTTCCATAAACGGCACCAATCCCGTTGACGTAAGAGCTGAATTTTTCACAGGCGAACCCTTTGGGCGCACATGTGAGAGGTCGTGCCCCACGCCGCCTCTGCGCTTCATCAGCTGCACTTGTTCCTCGTCGATTTTGATGATGCCTCCATAAGAGTCCGGAGCGCCGTCAAGACCGATTACGAAACAGTTTGACAACGACCCTACTTGATAATTGTTTCCGATTCCCGCCATCGGGCTTCCTTGCGGCACAATGTATTTGAAATCCTTCATCAAGTTGAAAATATCCGTTTCCGACAAAGGATTCTTGTATTTACTTTCAATCCGTGCCAATTCCGATGCCAATCGATGGTGCATATCGTCCGGCGTCTTTTCATAAATGTTTCCGTATGAGTCCTTCAAAGCGTATTTGTTGACCCAGACTCGAGCAGCGAGTTCATCGCCGTTAAAATAGTCACATGAGGCATTGAAAGCCTCTTCGTAAGAATATTTGTTTATCTCCACAACAGTGTTTGATTTAATAATAGTTACTGATGCTTTTCATTCATCAATGCAAAGATTGCAAAATTTCCAGTATTCTCAAAATATATTCAGACTATTTTATGCTCTTGGGTGTTTGTTGCTTTTTGCGACATTCCGGATTTATTGACTATCTTTGCAATAAAAACAATAAATTATGAATATGGATTTCTTCTTTAATCGTAAAACCATAAGAAAATACAAATCAGAAGCCATTCCCAGCGACACCATTGAGCGCATGCTTGATGCTGCGGCTCAATCCCCGACAACTGGAGGAATGCAACTATACAGTGTTGTCATAACAACAGACAAGAGCATCAAGGAAGAATTGGCAAAAAGTCATTTCAATCAGCCGGCGGCAACCGGAGCACCAATGCTATTAACTTTCTGTGCCGACTTCAACCGTTTTATAAAATGGTGCGAGCTGAGCAATGCCAAGCCAGGATTCGACAATTTCCAATCATTTGTCGCTGCGTTTCTCGACGCCACAATATTCGCCCAGCAATTCTGCACCATAGCCGAGATGAACGGACTTGGATGCTGCTACCTCGGCACGACAACATACAATGCCCCACAAATTGCCAAAACGCTTAATCTTCCACAATACGTTGTCCCTATCGCGACCCTGTCTGTCGGCATTCCCGATGATGATTCAGCCAAATCGGAGCGAATTCCATTGCAAGGAATCATACACAAGGAGCGATATGCTGATTATTCCACAACCGACATCTCCAATCTTTACAAAGAAAAGGAAGAGTTGCCGGCAAACATCAATTTTGTCAAGGAAAATGGAAAGGATTCATTGGCTCAGGTGTTTACGGATGTCAGATATTCTAAAGAAAACAACGAGACTTTCTCTAAAATATTTTTTGATTTTATTGAGCAGCAAGGATTCAAGTTCAGCAAATAGCCTTGGATATCTTCAAGGATTCATGAATGCCTATCGGTCTGAACCGTTTTGAGCAATTCAAGGAGTGAAGCATGGCAGCTCTGCTGTGTTAAAAAATGTTTTATTAGCAAGCCCATATTCGTGTCGCTCCACATCAGCGGGAATGGCTTGTAAAGCCGTATGTAGTGCTATTTGCCAGCGATGCAAATAACCTTTTGTAATTGGTTTAAAGTTGACAAAAAGGTTAAAATGCTTTGTATCAACGATATTTTTTTATACCTTTGTCTGCGGAATTAAAAAAAACGAGAGAAAGAGATCTCTCCATTGCCGAAAATCGGCAGGGGCTTTTCTCAGGTGGACTCCCAAGAAAGCCTTTAGTGTGAACTATAATTTAAATGAATGAGGAGAACATTTACAGCAATTGCGACAATTGCCATATTGTTGGTATTTACATCTTCTTACAACAGCTATGATGTAAGTGTTGATATCAACTCTTTCGCCCCAAACTTTGAAATAAGCAAATTAGGGAATCATTTCAAACTAAGCGAAACGAGAGGCAATTATGTGATAGTCAATTTTTGGACGTCGGACGATGCGGAAGCTCGCATCAGAAACATTCATTACGACAGATTTTTCAAATCCATCGGAAAAAATTTGAGTTTTATTTCTGTTAATTTCGACGACAGCGACAATATGTTCAAAGAGCTTGTCAGAACAGATGGACTATCAGAAGTATCGCAATTTTACGAAAAAGACGGTATGGAATCCGAAGTGTACAAACGGTATCGTCTAAAGAGCGGAATGAACAGCTATCTTCTTGATAAAGACGGGAAGATTCTTGCCATCAATCCGACGCAGCAACAATTGACTAAATATTTTTGTCAATAGCCACACATGCCGGAACAATTGCAAAATTGTTCCGGCTTTTTATTAAGAAATTGTTTGGCATTTTTTTTGCTATAGGATATATAAAATAAATTTTGACAATGATTGATTTTACAGACAGCAAGTTGGTCGAAGAAGATGGAAGCCCACAAATATGCCAAATCTTCACAGATGTAAAAGCCGACGAAAATACTGACAACGATATAGACCCACAGTCATTTACGTCCGATGTTCCTATCTTGGCGCTTCGGAATATGGTGTTGTTTCCCAATGTCGCAATTCCAGTAGCGGTTGGCCGCGACAAATCTTTGGCACTAATTGAAGCGGCACAAAAAACGAAAACGCCAATCGGCGTAATCTGCCAAAAAGACGCAAAAGACGAGGACCCCGGTCAGGATGGTCTATATCAAATAGGCGTAGTCGCAGAAATTATACGAGTGTTGGAATTTCCAGACAATTCCACAAACGTCATCATCCAAGGCAAATACCCATTCCAACTCGACAGTGTGACAAGCACCAAGCCTTTCTTGAGGGCTAACATCACGCCACTTGAAGAAGAATACCCATTGTCAGACGACAAGGAGTTCAACGTACTGGTGACAAGTCTTCGTGAAATCACATTGAAGATGCTCGACAAGTTGGGTAACAAGATGAACGAATTGACTTTTGCCATAAAAAACATCGACAATCCAGTTCATCTGATTGATTTCTTGTGCGCGAACTCCCCTTTGGAACCCAATGTCAAACAGCGGTTGCTGTCCAACCTTTCGATAAAGCAACGGGCATATTCCCTGTTTATGTATCTCAATAGAGAGTCTCAACTGGTTGACATCCGCGCAGACATTGAGTCAAGAACACAGAAAGATATTTCCGAGCAACAACGGGCACATTTCCTTCAGCAGCAAATCCGCACAATTCAGGATGAGCTTGGAGACACCGACGAGCACGATATTGACGAGCTTTATCAAAGAGCCGAGCAGAAACTGTGGAATGAGGATGTCAAGAACACATTCAAAAAGGAGATGCGCAAACTTGAACGTCTACAGCCACAAACTCCAGACTATTCTGTGCAGTACAACTATTTGGAGACACTTCTCGACTTGCCCTGGAATGAATATACAGAAGACAATTTCGATATTCCCAATGCAGAAAAACAGCTCGACAAAGACCATTTCGGACTGGACAAGGTAAAAGAGCGCATTCTTGAGCATTTGGCAGTGCTTAAGCTGCGAGGCGACATGAGAGCCCCAATCTTATGTCTATATGGTCCTCCGGGAGTCGGCAAAACCTCTCTTGGCAAGTCGATAGCGGAAGCCTTGCATCGCAAATATGTGAGAATGTCGCTTGGCGGACTGCATGACGAAGCGGAAATCCGAGGCCATCGCAAGACATATATAGGTGCTATGCCGGGACGAATCATACAAGGTTTGATTAAGAGCAAGTCATCGAATCCGGTATTTGTTTTGGACGAGATTGACAAACTTGGCCAAGATTTCAAGGGCGACCCGTCGTCGGCATTACTGGAGGCATTGGATCCAGAACAGAACTGCCATTTCCACGACAACTATGTGGACGTTGACTACGACCTGTCGCGTGTGATGTTTATCGCCACCGCCAACACCCTATCAACCCTTTCTCAGCCATTGCTTGACCGTATGGAGCTGATAGATGTGTCAGGTTACATTTTGGAAGAGAAGGTTGAAATCGCAAAGAAATTCTTGGTTCCGAAACAGTTGAAAGAACACGGATTCGAGGAAAAGGAGATTTCTTTCCCTAAAAAGGTTCTTGTGAAAATTGTGGAATCCTACACACGAGAATCTGGAGTCAGACAACTGGAAAAGAAAATAGCAAAAGTGATGCGCCGCATCGCATTGCAGAAAGCGAGCGGAAAGCCTTTTGAAAAGACTGTTTCTATCGACGCCCTTAAAGAGTATCTAGGACAGGAGGAATTCAGCCCTGACCGCTACGAGGGAAACGATCAAATCGGAGTTGTGACTGGTCTTGCGTGGACTGCTGTCGGAGGAGAGATTTTGTTTATCGAGTCATCTCTGTCAAAAGGCAAAGGCGAGAAGCTGACTCTTACCGGAAACCTCGGAGACGTGATGAAGGAATCGGCGGTTATTGCCCTACAATATTTGAAAGCCAATTGCAACAAATTCGGCATATCGCCTGACATATTCGACAGTTACAATGTGCACATTCACGTTCCAGAGGGTGCAATTCCTAAGGATGGTCCATCAGCCGGTGTCACCATGGCGACATCTTTGGCATCTTCGTTCACAAAAAGAAAAGTTAAGGACCACATTGCGATGACCGGAGAGATTACACTGCGCGGGAAAGTGCTTCCTGTAGGCGGCATCAAAGAAAAAATTCTTGCGGCCAAACGTGCAGGGATTACAGATATTATTCTGTCGAAGGAAAATAAGAAAGACATTCTGGAGATTAAACCGTTATATTTGAACGGTCTGACATTCCATTATGTCTCAACAATCAAAGATGTTCTTGATCTGGCTCTGACAAACGAAATCGTTACAGAATAAACTGAATTATTGCTGTCCGATAAAACTCAGAAAACGCAATAAAGTATGACTCGAATGCTAATTTTACGGCGTTCGAGTCGTACTTTTTGTTTATTAAGCCTACCTTAATCAAAAAGAGATGGTTCAGAAGGTGCATCGAAAGCCTTGGAAAGAATGATATCCCATTCCTTTTCGGGGTTGTTGAACAGGCTGTAGAAATCGACGTAGTACATCAGTGTTATCCTGACCATAGTAGCCAGTCCTGAGAAGCTCCATTGTCGTTTCAATCCCTTCTGCATCACCATCAGCAGAAGATTCGCAATCAGCGTCACCCAGATTTGGATTTTGATGACGCTGGCACTCTCGCCATAAAAATATTTCAGAAGAAAATTCTGTTTCATCTGTTTGAATTACAAACTCCATATGCTGTATCCTGACCGCCATAAAACCGTCAGGAGCCTGATACATTCGAGGAAAGAATATGTCGGCAAGAGGCATATAAATCATGGTATATGACCTCAAATATGGCTCCCTGACGCCTTTTGTTGGCGTCGGCGAGTGTACTGCGTCCAATCTTGAATGTGATTCCTCCTTGTTCACCGACGACAGGCGGTTCTCTCCGAGTATCGGATTCTCAAAGTCGGGAATGTCCTCTATGTACCGCTTGTTGCCCGATGCGTGGTCTACTGCATACATAAACTCCTGCAGTCCGAGCATACTGTTCTGCAACGCCTCCTTCGTTTGGAAGCCTTTGCTCTTGACCTTCTTCTCATACTCGTCCCGCGCGCTTACTCTTTCTCTCACGCTTCTATCCACAGTGCCCGACACACGTGACGCATAGTCGAAAATGCTCTCGCCCGGCTTTCTGCTGAAGCGAGTCTTATCCTCGTTTTTGGGATTCTCTCTGACGGAGCGGTCAATTGAATCTGAACCCTTTTTTGCAGTGTCCAAATAGAAGTGCAACGATTTTCGTGGTAAAACAATGAAAAACACTGCGGGGGAAGCCCAAGTGGCGGGGCCTACTCTCAACCGGCAACTGCAAAATTATTAATTTGTCGGAAGAAAACATCCTTTGGGGTTTCAAAATTTAGTTTTTTACGTGGCCTGCGGTTGATTTTGTGCTGAATCTTGCGTATAAAGGCATCCGTCAGGGTTGAAAAGTCAGTGCCTTTTGGAATGTACTGCCGTATAAGTTTATTTGCATTCTCAATTGAACCTTTCTGCCATGAACAATATGAATCGGCAAAGAACACGAGGTTCGGATCCTTCGCGCCCTTTGGCGCCAATCCCTTGGAGATCAGCTTATGCGCACAGAACTCAGAACCGTTGCCGGTCGTTATGGAGCGTATGGTTTTTCTATAAGGGAACAGCAGCCTGACCGCCACTTTAGCCAGCGGCTCGGGATGCTTGCCTTCGGGCAGCCTCTCCATGAGTATCATGTTGGTGCTTCTCTCGGTAAGGGTCAAGATGGCCCCCTTGCCGTCCTTGCCAACTATGGTGTCCATCTCCCAGTCTCCGAAACGTGTCCCGTCGGCTTCTGCCGGGCGTTGGTGGATGCTTACGCGGTCAGGGATATTCTTTACTTTGGTAGTCCTGTTGGGGCGTACATGACGGTTGTATTTCATCTTGTGCCTACAGTAAGAGGCGAGTTCTCCGCTTTGGTCGGCACGGATATGACGATATATCAGCTCGTGGGATATATTCTTGCCACGGCTTTTCATATCCGCAGATATCTGTTCGGACGACCAGTAATCCTCCTTCAGCAGACCCAGGGCTTCCCAAACGATTGCGGGATCTTTTGCATGGTTGGCTGTGGTACGCTTACGGCGATCCATTGCCTTTGCGTGAGCCTTATCCCACAGATAGTTGCCCTTATCTGTTGAATTACGCCTGATCTCACGGCTGAGCGTTGACTGACTGCACCCTACAAGAAGGGCGATTTCTTTTCTCTTGATTTTCTTTTGGAGCAAGACGAAAATTTGCGACCTTTGCTCCGAGGTTAATTGTTTATACATATGCAACACAAAATTAGTTAATCTCAGGGAGACTTCGGTCTCCTTTTTTTGTATTGCAAGTTGAAAGTTACCTTTTGCGCGACTTAATATCGGATTGGGGAGGGGCTGTGGGTTTGTGAAGCCCCATCCCCAATCCGCCATTAAGTCTCGAGCGTCAAAAATGTGGTGGCTATTCAGTACGAAAATTTTGCACTTCGTTATTGAATCTCGGCTTACACAACACTCTTCCGGAAAGAAACCTCCTACATCGTGGACGTAAAATATCTCACATCCACATTCTATCTCACGGTAACTTATAGAAAGTTCATTGCCAAGTACCTTATTCAATTCATCAAAGAACAGGTCGCAAGCCGACCATGCACTTTCGGTATCAAACGACAACAGCCCTCCATCCTCGTCATCCTCGAACTCTGCCCAGTAGATTTTTCCACGAACAGATATACCGCTATGCTCATAGTCAATGCCATAGTGCTCTGCCAACTTGTAAAGATAGACATCCTTACCATTCACCTCCATCATCTGAAGGGTGTTCCAAAGGTCGCTCAATGCCTTGCGTGAACCTCTCACCTTGTACTGCGTGTCACAAATATTGCTCATACTTCAAAATATTTATTTTCCCTTTCGTAGAAAACTACTTCCGGGATTTGTTAGAAATTATGTGCCTTAAAAAGGTGTTATGCACATCGATGCAAGGTTTGGCACCAAAATACTACCCGTAGGCGTGGAGATTTTGGAAGCCAAGCAGAGCCTTGACCTTGCAAAGCGATAAGGCATAACAAATACCTTTGCACAATAATTTCAATAAATCTCGGAAGTTATATTGAGTATGAAAAAAAGAACCGCATACCCTTATAGACTAATTGTCTACAATGGTATGCGGTAAAATATAGGATAGTGTCTATTCTAATCTTTCCAGATGTTTTCCCAAGCATTATGGAATATATTTCCAGGGAAAGGATTCTTAAATCCTGGCAAGCCTTTACTCGGTCTGCCATCGTTTCCTTGCAAAAGCCCCAAATGGAGTTCCGCTGGTAGCGACAGGTTCAATGGTTTCTCGCGTTGAATTTTGTTGCAGTATCTATCATGAAGCGAATAGAGCAGCTTTATGAATTGACTGCGAGACAAAATATAATAATCAGGATTGTTGTATTCATCTAATGAAACAAAAACATAAGGTCCTTTCACCTCTCTGTTTAGTTCTTCCAAATTGGTGCTCTGCCTAAGTGAAAAGCCGGTAGGAAAATCCTTTCCGCGTCTTGCTTTTACTTGTATAAGCGAAGATTGGTGCTGCCATGTGTTTTCATCACACTTGATACAGATTACATCAATAGCCTTGCAGTTTCTGACGGCAGCATTTACATTCATCGCCACCCACCCTTGTTTAATTAGTTCTGCAACGACAAGACTTTCTCCTATAGCACCTGTCATTTGAGAATCGTTTGTAATCATAGTCGTAACATTTTATTTGTGAGAACTTTCCAAAAAGACAAAGGGAGAAATACATTTTCCAAATGTGCAATTTCGAAGAACATAGGTGCGATTTCTTCAGGTTTATAACCAGCTATGCCACATGCAATAGGTGTTACATAGAACATATAATTTTCATGAGCTCTTGCGAACAAACAAAAACGTTTAACGGCATCTTGCATATTATCAAGTCCTTCCATCGTCGGAATGGCGTATGAAGAACCTTGTAATCCTTCTCCGTTTCCCCATACTGCACCAAAGTTGTTCATGGCGAATCTGGCAGCACCACCTCCATGATAACCGTTAACGTTACTGCCAAACACAAAAATCTCGTTTTCACCCATATCTCTTATCCAAGACGGAGTGATTCTATTTTGGAATCTTGACAAGCGTTTTTCCGTAAGCCATTGCTGTTCCTCACTTGTATATTCTTTTGCTTTTTCCATTTTATGATAGTTTTAAAATTCAAGTCTAAACCCAGAACTTTTAAGTTTGGCATAGTTCTCTTTGTTAAAAGTATATTTTATTGGAATACGTGAACCTTTGTTCTTGGAACGTTCGCCATATTCTTCGAGTAATCCTAACTTAAGGATTTTATTGGCAAAGTTTCTCCTGTCAAATTTCACGTTAAGAATACTTTCGTATAGTTCTTGCAACTGAGGCATTGTGAATACATCGGGTAGTAATTCAAACCCAATAGGTTCAAAGTGAATTTTTTCTTTTAGTTTATTGACGGCATCCCTCAAAATTCGGTCATGATCAAAAGCTAATGTTGGTATTTCATTAAGTGCAAACCATCTTGCATCTTTTGCATCATCACCGCCAACGACGTTTGATTTTTTTATGATACCATAGTAAGCTATTGTTACTACACGCTCACGAGGGTCGCGATTGACATCACTATAGCAACCCAACTGTTCCAGTACAGCTGCTGTAAGTGCAGTTTCTTCTTGCAACTCTCTTCGAGCACAAGATTCTGTATCTTCATCAATATGCATAAAGCCTCCAGGGAACGCCCACCTACCCTTGAAAGGTTCTGCTTTTCGCTCAATCAATAAAAGCGATAGTCCATCTTTTACATCATATCCGAAGATAACACAGTCTGTTGTTATTGACGGATGCGGATATTTATAGCAATACTGCTTTTCTTCATTCATTTTTACCATTCGATTTCCTTAATATCTATTTTATTGGTTTCGCACAAGTTTGTGAAACGGAAATATCCATCACTTGTTCCGAAAAGAAATGCCACTCTGTCTACAATTGTTAAGCTATCATCTGACGAGGGATAGTCTACCAAAGGCATTAGAGCATTGGTAGCAACGATAGCCTCTTCGTATCGATAAATGTAATCATATTTTCTTTTTACAAAACTGCAACTTCCATTTTCCTCCATAAAATAGAGTTCAAGCTCAGAAGAACAGAAAATTTCTGTATAATACTTTAGATCCTTCATTTTATGCGTTATTTTTACGCAAAAGTAAGGATAATAATTTGAATTACCAAATAATTGCGTAAACATTACGCAAAAATAAGCACGCATGCAATAGTAGTCTTTACTTCTATTATATGCGTGTTTTTTTGCAAGAAGGAAGCTAGAAAGGATTAATGCCAGAGCACGTCTCAATGGGCAAAAGCCATCGACGAACTAAGGTTGGAATATCCTCTTGACTTACTTTTAGAGTTGAGACAGATGGCTCGTTCGGTATTCTATTATCATTTGAAGCGTCTGAAAGCAAAAGACAAATATGCGAGTGAGAAGGAAATGATTAAATCAATTTTTCACGCTCATAAGGGTCGTTACGGTTACCGCCGTGTAACTGCGGAAATGCGCAACAATGACGTTGTTCTTAACCACAAGACTGTTCAGCGACTGATGGGGCAGATGGGGCTTAGAAGTCAAATCCGCAAAGTGCGCTACCGTTCATATAAAGGAGCGGTCGGACGCATTGCTCCAAGCATCATCAACCGAGACTTTGCCGCATCAGCTCCAAATCGAAAATGGGCTACTGATGTGACACAAATAAACATAGGGTCTGAAAAGCTGTATCTGTCGCCCATTCTTGACATGTTCAACGGGGAGATAATCTCATATAACATATCCAGGTCTCCAAATCTTGAACAGATATATGATATGCTTGACAAAGCTTTTGCTCGTTTTGATTGTCTTGACGGTCTTATCCTGCATTCCGATCAAGGCTGGCAATATCAGCATTGCGGTTACCGTAGACGACTTGAAGAACATGGCATTATACAAAGCATGTCCCGCAAAGGAAATTGTCTTGACAATGCAATGGCCGAAAACTTCTTCGGCATTATGAAGACCGAACTTCTGTATGCCGAAAGATTTGAATCGGCCTAAGCCTTCATGAAGGCTTTAGAGGAATATATTGATTATTATAACAATAAAAGAATTAAAAGCCGGTTAAAAGGAAAGAGTCCGGTGCAATACCGAACTCTTTCTCAAATCGGATAGTTAATAACCTGTCCAACTTTTTGGGGTCACTTCAATTTCCTTTTTCTCACCATTTTTTCAAACACCTCTTATCCCGAACTCGTGTGAATAGCAAAAAACTAATTGTCAATCAGTTACGGAGTCAACATCAAAAAGCCGTACTAATGACCGGATTTGGGATAAATAAGCAACCTTCCGGGTTTGATTCCCAGAGGCTATCCGCATAAAGCAATCATAGATTTGCAGCCAACGCCCGCCACAGGTTGTCGTCTGGTATTGGCGCAACCAAATCGATTATTTTTTTTGACACAGGATGCTCGAATACGATTCTATGCGACTGTAATGATATGCCACCGTCGGGATTGCTCCGTCGGTCACCATATTTTAAATCTCCACGGATCGGACATCCCATAGCCGATAATTGTGCGCGTATCTGATGCTTCCTTCCCGTGTGAAGATTCACTTCAAGCAGGCAGTAATAATCAGTTTTTGCCAACAATTTGTAGTCAAGCACAGCTTTCTGCGCCCCGTCGGCAGGCGTGCGGCTGACATACGTTTTGTTATTGCGTTCCCGAGGTGTCAGATAGTCAACCAACGTATCTTCCGCTCTTGGCGGCAAATTTCTTGAGATTGCCCAATATGTTTTTTTCACTTTCCGATTCTGAAAAATCTCGTTCATCCGCGCCAACGCTTTGCTTGTTTTGGCGAATACGACAAGCCCGCTCACCGGGCGGTCAAGCCGGTGAATCACGCCACAAAACACATTGCCTGGCTTGTTATATTTTTCGCGCAGATAATCTTTAACCATCTCAGACAGTGGTTTGTCGCCTGTTTTATCGCCTTGCACGATTTCACCTGCGGCTTTATTCACCACTATCAGATGATTATCTTCATAAACAACCTCCATAGACTTAGTTGCCCATTTCAGAAATAAACTTAATGCGAACCAACCGGATTTCTTCTTCAGTATAGTCTCCGCCAAGTTCATTTATCGCCAATTCCAAATCATCACTCTCGCTTTCTTTGAAATATTCAAAAATGTCGTCCAAGTGATCTTCATCCATCACCTCGTCCAGGAAATAATCGATGTTTATTTTTGTGCCAGAGTATACAATTGCCTCCACTTCATCCAACAACTCATCGAATTCCAACCCCTTAGACTCCGCAAGCTCATCAAGTGCAATCTTACGGTCAATACCCTGGATGATTGATATTTTAAGCTTGCTTTTATTTGCAACGCTCCTCACCCGCAGGTCTTCCGGACGTTCAATATCGTTTTCCTCGACATGGGCCTTTATAACTTTCAAGAAGTCCGCTCCATAGCGTTTCGCCTTGCCGGCGCCAACGCCTTGTATAGTTTGAAGTTCTTCCATTGTGATTGGATATGTTGTAGCCATAGCCTCCAACGAGATGTCTTGAAAGATTACATACGGCGGCAACTCCAGCTTCTTGGCAATCTTTTTGCGAAGATCTTTAAGGATGGAGTACAATTCTGGGTCGACGGCGCAAACTCCGCCCGATTTTATAGTAACATCTTCATCATCTTCGTTGAATTCCTTGTCTTCAACAATCTTAAACGACTTTGGATTCTTCAAAAACGAGTGCCCAGCTTTTGTCACTTTCAGCAACCCATAGTTTTCAATTTCCTTGTCAAGATATCCAGCAATGATTGCTTGATGAATCACCGCGCCTAAAAATTTATCGGTGTCAGCCTCCATGCAGCCGAACACTTCCAATTGATCGTGTAAATATGATTTTATTTCGGCGGTCGATTTTCCGAGCATGACATTAATAACATAGTCTGATTTAAATTTTTCTTTCAATGCCAAGACGGTCTCAATTACCGCACAAAGTTCATCTTTTGCTTCCACTTTTTTCTTAGGATTTAAACAGTTGTCACAGTTTCCGCAATTGTCTTCTTGATATTCCTCTCCAAAATAATAAAGCAACGACTTTCTCCGGCACACAGATGATTCACAATATGCTGCCGTTTCCAAAAGCAACTGCTTGCCAATTTCCTGTTCTGCAATTGGCTTGCCCTGCATAAACTTTTCCAGTTTCTGCAAGTCCTTGTTGGTATAGAATGCGACACACAAGCCTTCGCCGCCGTCACGTCCCGCGCGTCCGGTTTCTTGATAATACCCCTCCAAACTTTTGGGGATGTCATAATGTATTACAAAACGCACATCCGGTTTGTCAATACCCATACCAAAAGCAATCGTTGCCACGATGACATCGACAGTCTCCATCAGAAAGGCATCCTGGTTGGCACTGCGTTGCGCGCTGTCCATGCCAGCATGGTATGGCAATGCTTTGATGTTGTTGACAATCAATGTCTCTGTCAACTCTTCCACTTTTTTTCTGCTCAGGCAATATATTATGCCTGATTTACCCTCATGACTTTTTATGAATTTTATGATGTCCTTGTCAACGTTCTTGGTCTTCGGACGCACTTCATAATAGAGATTTGGCCTGTTGAATGATGATTTAAACACTTTAGCATCCAGCATTCCCAAATTCTTCTGTATGTCATGCTGCACCTTTGGCGTAGCAGTGGCTGTCAAAGCAATGACCGGACGGTTGCCTATCTGATTTATCAACGGTCTGATTCGTCTGTACTCTGGCCGAAAATCGTGTCCCCATTCCGATATACAATGCGCTTCGTCGACTGCGTAGAATGAAATCGACACCGTCGACAAGAATTCTATGTTCTCCTCTTTTGTCAGCGACTCCGGTGCGACGTACAACAATTTCGTTTTGCCCGACACAATGTCCGACTTAACTTTCTCTATTGCAGCACGGTTCAATGAAGAGTTCAAGAAATGAGCTATTCCGTCGTCCTCTCCAAAATTGCGCATAGCGTCTACCTGATTCTTCATCAAGGCGATTAATGGCGATATGACAATTGCAGTGCCGTCCATCAGCAAGGACGGCAATTGATAGCATAGCGACTTGCCGCCGCCTGTAGGCATAAGCACAAACGTGTCATTGCCGGCCATCAGATTTTCTATTATCGCTTCTTGATTGCCTTTAAAGTTGTCGAATCCGAAATAGTTTTTCAGTTCGGCTTTTAAATCAGTTTTGACTGCCATAATAATTAGAGGTTTGCTTTACTTACAAAGTTAAGGACCTATCGACAATTTGCAAAATGTTTTCGCTATATTTTCACACAAGGAGATCTAAATTTGCCTTGTTAAGCTTCTCCAATGCATATTCTCTGGTAACTACAAACTCTTTTTTCTTTGACGACGGACTTTCATACATTGCGTCGACCACAATAGTTTCCGTCAGCGAGCGAAGTCCGCGCGCGCCAAGTTTATATTCTATTGATTTATCAACAATAAGGTCAAGAGCATCTTTCTCAAAAACCAGCTTGACGCCATCCATCTCAAACAATTTCTGATACTGTTTTATTATGGCATTTTTCGGTTCCGAGAGGATTCTCCGCAACGCATTGCGGTCCAATGGCTCAAGATTGGTCAATATCGGCAATCGACCTATAATCTCAGGAATTAGTCCGAATGACCGCAAGTCTTGTGGCGCTACGTAGTTTATCAGATTTTCCCGTTTCTGCTTGCGCTCCACATTGTCAGTTCCGAAACCAACCACATATGTGTTAAGGCGCTGGGCAATCTTACGCTCAATTCCCTCAAAAGCACCGCCACAGATAAACAGGATATTTTTTGTGTCGACAGGAATCATCTTTTGCTCCGGATGCTTCCTTCCGCCTTGTGGTGGCACGTTGACCACAGAGCCTTCGAGCAACTTCAAAAGCCCTTGCTGCACACCTTCTCCACTCACGTCTCTTGTGATTGACGGGTTGTCGCCCTTTCTTGCTATTTTGTCTATCTCGTCAATGAATACGATGCCTCGTTCAGCCTGTGCCACGTCATAATCGCAAGCCTGCAACAAACGCACCAAAAGACTCTCAATATCTTCGCCCACGTATCCAGCCTCTGTGAGTACGGTTGCATCGACAATTGCAAACGGCACATTAAGCAATTTCGCTATTGTTTTTGCCAACAACGTTTTGCCGGTTCCAGTAGGGCCAACAATTATCACATTACTTTTCTCAATCTCCACCCCGTCTTCATCAACAGGCTGAAGCAGACGCTTATAGTGATTGTATACAGCAACCGACAAGTATTTTTTTGCCTGTTCCTGACCGATAACATATTGATTCAAATAATCAACAATCTCCTTTGGCTTCGGCACACTTTTCATTTCCAAGTCGAATTTGCCGCCTTTGCCGTTTATTGGTTTTGTGTCAATATACTGCGAAATCATAGCATGTGCCTGCTCGATACAATTGTCGCAGATAGCTCCCTTGCCGTCAATTGTTGGAATAAACAGCGCCGCATCTCTTTGGCTGCGGCCACAAAAACTGCACCGCACTGTCGATGTTCCAGAATCTTTTTTTGCCATTAGTTTTTATTTGGTCTCTCTTGTCAAAACTTCATCAATCATTCCATATTGCTTAGCCTCCGCCGATGTCATCCAATAATCACGGTCGCTGTCTTTTTCAACCTTCTTGAATGGCACTCCTGAATGATTCGATATGATTGTATACAGCTCTTTTTTCAATTTTTGAATCTCTCGCGCTGTTATTTCAATGTCGGAAGCCTGGCCTTGTGCACCGCCCATCGGCTGGTGAATCATAACACGCGAATGGTTAAGCGCAAAACGTTTGCCTTTTTCTCCAGCGACAAGCAGCACGGCAGCCATCGATGCCGCCATTCCTGTGCAAATCGTCTTGACATCGCTCGAAATGTACTGCATAGTGTCATATATGCCAAGTCCAGCATATACAGAGCCACCAGGAGAGTTTATATAAATCGAGATATCCTTGCCCGGGTCGGAAGAGTCAAGATAAAGCAACTGGGCTTGGATTACATTTGCTGTATAATCATCTATCTGTGTGCCCAAAAATATAATTCTATCCATCATCAATCGTGAGAACACGTCCATTTGTGCCACATTCAATTGACGTTCTTCAATAATAGTCGGAGAGATATAGCTGCTGGTGATGTTCATATAGTCGTCAACAGCGAGCCCGTTGAGTCCTATGTGTTTCACTGCGAAATCTCTGAATTCATTTTTCATATTTATCCTCTTGTTATTCTTTTTTGTTGTCTATATACGTTTTTATGTCATACAAAATTAATCAAAGACGGCTGAAGAAAAAAATTTCGAGAATATTAATTTCAGATTTACCCGAAAAGCGAGCGGAACACTTCCTCTACACGCGCCACTTCTTTAACTTCAACATTATACTGAGACACATCCACACCTTTCAAATTGTGCTTTGGCACATAAATCGTGGAAAAGCCTAATTTGTTAGCCTCTATTATGCGCTGTTCTATCCTGGTGACCGGGCGAATCTCCCCCGACAATCCGACTTCCCCTGTCAAACAAACCGTCTTTGCGATCGGCATATCGACATTTGACGAAAGTATCGAGCTGATAACAGCAAGGTCAAGCGCCGGATCATTGACCTTGAATCCCCCCGCAATATTGAGGAACACATCTTTCAAAGCCAATTTAAAACCGACCCGTTTCTCAAGCACAGCCAACAACATATTCATTCTTTTTGAATCAAAGCCAGTCACCGACCTCTGCGCTGTGCCGTACGCAGCAGTGCTTACCAACGCTTGCGATTCGACGAGCAATGGACGCGCCCCCTCCACTGTCACACCGATAGCAGCTCCCGACAAGTCTGAATCATTATCAGACAACAGCAGCTCCGATGGATTTGCCACTTCACGCAATCCCGATTGTGTCATTTCATATATGCCCATTTCCGACGTGCTTCCGAATCTATTCTTTATCGAGCGCAACAACCGATACATGTAATGACGGTCGCCCTCAAACTGCAGCACGGCGTCGACAATGTGTTCAAGCACCTTCGGCCCGGCTATACTTCCCTCCTTGTTGATATGCCCGATCAGCACCACTGGCGTTCCGCTCTCCTTGGCATATTTCAAAAGAGACGCCGCGCATTCCCGCACTTGGCCCACACTTCCAGCCACAGATTCAAGATTGTCGGAAGCAATAGTTTGTATGGAGTCGACAACCACTATTCCTGGATTGCTGTTTTTTATGTGTTGAAATATCTTCTCCAACGACGTTTCACAAACAATATAGCACTCTCCTCCGTCTGCACCAAGTCGGTCAGCCCGCATTTTCAATTGCTGCGCGCTTTCCTCACCAGACACATAGAGCACCTTTCTGCTTCTAATGCGTATTACGTTCTGCAAAACGAGGGTCGACTTTCCGATCCCAGGCTCTCCTCCTATTAATATTATAGAACCCTGCACCAAACCTCCGCCAAGCACACGGTTCAACTCTCCGCTCGGCATCTGTATGCGCTTCTCCTCCCCAGCTTCGATTTCAGACAAGCGAAGTGGCTTCGAGTCCAATTTTGTTTCCGGGAGGAGCGATTTCCCGCCTCGAGTCTGCACAACGCGCTCTTCGACGAAAGTGTTCCAGGCTCCGCAATTCGGACACTTCCCCACCCATTTTGGCGACTCATATCCGCAATCGCTACAAAAAAACGCTATTTTATCCTTTGCCATAGCCATACTACATTGTTCTTCTTCTAAATTCTGCGACAACAATGGCTGTCGCCATCCCCACATTTAGCGATTCCGATGTTGGAGTGCCAATTGGATATGACGGAATGAGCAACTTTCCTGTCACAAGACGTCTTATCTCCTCCGAAATCCCCTTGCCTTCATTGCCCATGACGATGAATCCAGCCTGCGCCAGCGGCGTTTCGTAAATATTGTTTCCGTCCAACAAAGTTCCGTAAACTGGCATATCCTTATGGGAAGCCAATAATTCCGGAAGATTGCAATACACGACATTCACACGCGAAATAGCACCCATCGTAGCCTGCACTGTCTTTGGATTGTAAACATCCACAGTGTCTTTGCTACAAAACACGTCTTTGACGCCAAACCAGTCAGCGATTCTCAATATGGTTCCGAAGTTTCCTGGGTCTTGGATTCCATCAAGCACTAATGCAAGACGCTTCTCCAAGCCTTTCTCAATCTGGACATCTGGCATTTCATAAACAGCGATGACGTCTGTCGCCGTTTTCAGCATCGACATCCTCTCTATTTGAGCTTTGGTTGCGACCGTCACGGGGCAGCGCAATCTACAGCCGACGCTGTACGCCCAATCAGACGTGGCAAACAAATATCTAACCTTAAAATAATCGAGTGTGTCAATCACGCATTTTGTTCCTTCTGCAACAAAACAACGCTCCTTGTCACGATTCTTTTTCTGCGACAAGGAATGCACCCATTTTATTACTCCTGCTGAAAGTTCCATATCCACAAAGTTAACGATATTACAAATAACATAAAAATGCTGGAGCATAAATTTTGCCGATACGCAATCGAAAGTTATCTTTGCATAAAAAAGCAGATGACTAAAGATTTCACACCAGCCCCAAATGCCATCATTGTGGATGCGGCATTCCTTAATTTTATCACATCGGATTTCAAAACTAATTTTGAGCGCATTCTAAACCGCGAGCTAAGCACCATCGATCTCTCTTCGCTGTTTACATACATTGCTTTGGACTGGGGTGTCACTCCCGGCGAAAACCAAATTGACGTTTATATTACATACAACAACGGTTGTGACAATTTCGACGTCTGCACCCCGTCTGACATTGCCGGACTGAACGGAATGGCTTTCAACGGACATCTCGGCGAATTTTCGTTCTACACATATTCAAATGAAGGGATGGTTGACTCCAACGACTTTTTCCTTGACTCTCTTCACAATCTTATGTCAGAAAAGGAGATAAAGCGAGTCGCTGTCATTGGCTTTGATGGGCGTTGCGGCGAGGAAATCGACAAAATTCTTTCTGAGAGCAACGGCAAAATAGCCACACGATTCACCATGGACAAATCTGCGAAAGGGAATGGATACGCCACTCAAATTGTCGCTTTTCCGATAATGATGGCTCTGGGAATCAAATCCGATGAATTAGGCTGATTCCCCCAAAACGAACAAGTTCCGTGCATTTTGCATCGTTGATATTCAACGAATATGTCGCCACGTTCTTGTCGTTTCACCCCTTTGATTCGCGCCCAAAAGCATAGAATGGCTTCCACTCATCGGCAACCGAGTCATATTGCAACCAGACATCGCTGACACTCGCAAGGTCGCTCGGATGGTTGCGCACAAAGTTCAACATCTTTTGTTTCACCAATACGTTGCGGTTGCCCTGCATTATCGCACTCTCCGCCATCGCCTGCATATATGCTATAGGATTGTCAGCCTTGGAGCTGCGCCCTTTGGCTGTCTTTATCGGTGCGTTGAATGCGCTGTCGCCGTGCGTCAGATAAGCGTAGGCATCCGCACTTGTCGTTTGGTCGAATCCCCTCATAGGGATATAATTCGTATACATACTGCTGATGTCGTTGTATGCCTCCTTCGTGAGCATACCGCTCTCATACAACTTCCTCAGTGTGTTGCCGTTCACCTCGTTTACTCGACTCCACAATTCATTTATGTCTGACCGGTCATGGTTCGGGTCGCTCTCAAAAGCCTTGCGGATGTCATCGGCGGCATCCCTTGCGGCATTGAGCAAATCCACCTTCAACCGCTTCTTCTGACCACCGAGATAATGGAGCAACAATTGGTTGTCTGTAGCCTCCATCTGCTCGTCTATGGCGTCTATCTGCGATTGTATCGACTTCACCCTGCCGTCTTCTGCCGTCAATGCCGTAAGTCCTGCATAGTCTTTGCCTTCAAGGCTTGCAACGAAATCTCCAATCGTTTTAGTACCCTTGGGATTTGCCTTTTGGTACTTGTCAAACTCTTTCTGCGCCTCTCTCTGCCGCATCACGGCATCACGTTCAAGTCCGTGCTTGGCGAACATATAGTCGTACAATTCGCCGCTCTCCTTGCCGTTGCCGCTCAGTTTAGCCACTGCCGACATCAACGGCTTGAATTGCGTCTTGGCAACTTGGTGCATCTCCTCCTTGTTCACCGACGACAGTCGGTTCTCTCCGAGTATCGGATTCTCAAAGTCGGGGATGTCCTCTATGTATCGCCTGTTGCCCGATGCGTGGTCTATTGCGGACATAAACTCCTGCAGTCCGAGCATACTGTTCTGCAACGCCTCCTTTGTTTGGAAGCCTTTGCTCTTGACCTTCTTCTCATATTCGTCCCGTGCGCTTACTATTTCTCTCACGCTTCTATCCACGGCATCCGACACACGTGACGCATAGGCGAAGATGCTCTCGCCCGGCTTTCTGCTGAAGCGAGGCTTATCCTCGTTTTTGGGATTCTCTCTGACGGAGCGGTCAATTGAATCTGAACCTTTTTTGCCGTCATCAATAATTTCTTCGCCAAAAAGTTTTGGCGATTCGGATTTATCCTCTACCTTTGCGCTCGGTTCAGAATCTTTGCGGCGTGCTCCTTCGGGAGTGTTGTCAATGTTTTCAACATTGCGGTACACGGAAGATTCAGAACCTTTTTTGTTTGAATAGAAGTCATCAACTATTTCATTGTTTTTCCCAACACGGGTAAGCACAGTATATTTAACTCCATCAATATCCATAGTATACACAGCCATCTTCTTGCCACCTTTAGCCTTTTCTATTCTTTCTCCACGTTCCAACACTTGCGGAATCTTAAGGACATCATCAGCAGTTATGACACCGGTGTTTGTGCCATAATGCCTATACAGGCTATGCTTGGCGCCAGCTTTATCCTCTTGTCCTTGCTTCAATAAGAACTGTTGTTTTACGCCATTCCTTTCAACAGAAAATTTTTGGTTGTCTTTCTCTCCGCTGAATACATCAACAACAGCTTTCTGTTCCATCGACAATTCCTTGCCTTCAAGTTTCTGTGCCACATCTGCCATACGCTTCTCAACCCTGGAGCCCATCGCCCTCGTCCGAGCCTCAAGGTTCTGCGACACTCTATCCGCCACGTCAAACACGCTCTCACGCTTGGTGGCTCGCTCGGCAGACGGAATGGCATTGTCAAGCAAAGGAGCGATGACACCTTCGGTCAACTGCGTTGGGATGCCGTTGCCGACTATGGTGTGCGACAACTGGTCTGTCTCAGGCATCTTGTACGTGTCGGGCAGCCCCGTGACTCTCGCAAGTACCCTCGGTGATGCTTTAAGCACCCTGCCGTCAGGCATTATTATGATGTCTCCGCCTCCGGTGGTGAGCGTTGGCAGAAGCTCATCGGCAAAAGCGTGCCCTACGGTCTTGTTGGCATAGCCACGTCCGAACACATACAAAGGCTTGTCAATGGTGCGGTAGTCTATTCCGCTGTTCTTCAACCGCTCGTCAGTGCCTTGCGGAACACCTGTCTTTTTCTCTTCAAGGTGTGGAATCAAATCCTCCACCGCGCTATACCATCCCTTCTTCCTCAGTTCTTCGGGAAACTTCTCCGGCTTGGGAGGAAGTTTGCCGTCTCGCTTGGCACGCACTATCAGCCGTTCTCTCTTCGTATAGCCTCCGTAGTCTGCCGTGTTGTACACATCGGCATCCCAGTCATATCCTTGACGGGTAAGCTCGTCAGTGATGATTTTCAACGCCTCGCTGTTGCGGTAGCCTTTTACGTTCTCTATGGTCACCACCTTCGGTCTTGTCTTCGCTATAAACTCGGCTGTCGACAACGCTGTCTCCTTGTCAAGTTCAACCTCGCCTCCCTCACGCTTGGCTTTGGAGAAGTTCTTGCACACCGGAGATGCGTGGAAGTACTGCACCTCGCCTCCGTCAACCGCGCCTACAAGTTTCTTGGGATCAACATCCCTCACGTCTGCCACAACAATGTGGTTGCCGTGGTTGTCGGCATACACTCCTGCTATCTTCTCGCTGAACTCAACCGCAACCTTCGGGTCTATAACGCCCTTCAGACCTGCTTCAAGCAGTCCGCCTCCGCTGAAATATGTGCCTGACGTGGCAAGCGTCTCGCCAACCTCTCCTCGCTTTCTCATTCCGCTCTCGTCCTTCATAGGATTCTTGGAGTCAAGCAAGTCCTTCATTGCCATATCAGCCAACTCCTCGGCACTGCGGTAGCGGTTGATGCCGAACATCCTCGCCACTCCTTCCCAGAACCGCGCTATGGCTTCCTTCACTCGCTCCAACGTCTCGATAGCCTTCGCCTTGGTGAACACTCCGCCCTCGCCCTCGGCAACCCTGCGTGCCTCCTCACGCAAGCGTTCCGCTCCTCTGCGTCCGCTGAACGTCGACAACACTTCGTCCGCTATCTCGTCATCGGTCTTCAGCTCCGGATACGACTCTTTCACTTCCTCCCAAAGAACGCTGTTCTTCAGTTCCTTCACCGTGTGGCTCCATTGCTCTGGGTCTTTGCGTCTCAGCATATCGCCCCACAGATGCGTGTATTCGTGTACCGCAGTCTCCGCTGTAGCCACCTTTGGGTCAAGGTATATGCGTCCGTCCTTCACCAAGCCGTACACCTCTCCGCCTGCTGTCCGCAGAAAGCGTGTATGGGCGGTTATCTTCGTATCATTCTCGTTGAAGATAACGTAGTTCTTTGCGCCATCCTCACGGCCGCCTCGCATATTGTCAGCAGGATATTTGATGCCAATACAGCCTAACTCTGCCAATGCTTGTGACGCTTTCTTGTCACTGCCAAGAGTCTTCTGCAATTCCGCATACAAATCAGCTCCAGTCGCATTGGGGTTCAAAACAACGGTGCTTTCGCCTTTCTCATATCTGGCAGGGTTATCCTGTACCCTCTCAAAGCCATTACTCTCCAAAAACGAACCTACACCTTTCAGTAAAGATTCAGCAGGGTGTCCATTCCAATCCAGATAGTTGCTGCCGTTGTCATCGGGGATTTCTACCGTGTACAGGTGGCGTGGAAACTCTTTCGCGATATTTTCAATCTGTTTTTTTGTTTCTTCCAAGTCTTTTTGTAGAGAGTGAAGTTTTGTCTCCCGTTCCTTAATCTTGTTTTCATAGTGCTCTATTGCGCGAACTGCAATAGCATAGGGACTGTTCCACAGATAATCGTCGTATTGTGTTGAATGTTTTCCGTATTTTTCTTCTATTTCTTCCCTTCTTTTTAAGAACTCTTCATAGTTCTCTTCTGCTTTGGCTTTGGCTTTTACAGCAACCCTTAAACCTCCTCTTGCACTATCCAACTCTAAGGATTCTATACGGAGGCTGTTTCGTATGGAATCTCTTTTTCTCTCCAAAGGTCTAAGTGCTTTATTATAATTATGCGCGGTTGCATTTGCATACGTCTTGCCGATGCCTTCCACCTCGGTCACATAAGTACCCCAGCCGTAAGCCTGCGCACCTTCTCCCTCGCCCATGTGCGAGTGGTCGAAAGCATCGAAGTCCGCTCCGCTGCCGTGGTACACACGATGCTCACGGACTGAACCGGTGTTCATTTCTCCGTCCGCGTTGTCAACTCCGAGCAGTATCTGGTCTTCACGTGCCACATCCTCAGTCTCCGATGCGAGACTCGCCCTGCGCTCCTCCTCGGTCATCCCTATGCGCTTCTCGGTGTTGCGCGCTTCCACCTCGCCTGCAGCTCTTGTGTAGCCGTCCATCCCGAATCTGTACTTAGAAGCGAGTGCATTGTATTCCTTCCTGTTCTCCAAGATCCTTTCTTTTAGGCGCACTCCTTCTCCCAATGCCTTTTCTGTATATGACATTGCATTGTACCTTTCCACCATCCTTCCGTCTGCCTCTTCCATCTCTCTAAGTTTTCCAATAGGGGCATCGGGGCGGAAAGCATTGGGCGACACACCTTGTGCAAAACCTTCACTGTCTTGTATCGCGTGCTGAATCTCGTGGTTAATCACTCTGTGGAGAATGCCGTTTATCTTCTCTCGGTTAGAAGGGATAGACATATATGGCTTGAACTTTGAGAAGTTTATTTCAATCTTCCCCAACCCGGTGTATATAGCCGCATTGGTCGACTTTCCTTTCCCCCTTGTGACCTTGAAGTCCTTCAGCTCGGGGTACATCTCAAACAATCCGCTGTCCGGGTCTATTATGTCTCCAAGTTTAAGGTTCTTTTTGTTCATCCATTCCTCAAAAGGTTTCGGCTTTATGTCGCTTGTCTCATACCGCCATTTGCCGTCCGAGCCACGTTCCCAGCCTGTAGCCATCTTGATAGTCTTGGCATCCTTCTTAGCCTCTTCCATCCTCCTTGCCACGGAGAGATTGTCAAGACGGGTGGAGACTTCCTCGGCTTTGTCAGCCTCGGTCGCACCTTTCTCGCCCACGAACATATTTCTTGTCCGCTCGTTCTCGGTGTCTATGACTCTCTGCATTTCTTCCGAATCAGTCACCACGTCAAGTCCACCCTTGCGCATACGCTCCACAAGGTTGTCCCTCAGTTCCCGCTCCTCCGCTGTCAAATCCGTCTTCTCGCTTCGGCTCTCCCTTACACTGCGCTCTACATTTTCGTTTGCAAAAACCTCCTCGGCATGGTCGGCTTCCGCAGCACCCTTCTCACCGATGAACTGGAAGCGAATCTTTCCACTGCTCTTTACCGCTTCATCAAAGGCACGACTACGGTCACCTTCCTTCGATGCATCATATTCATACATTGCAATGCCTAAATCTGACAGTGCCTTTTTCACATCAGCTCCCAAGTCATTAGGCACGACAACTGCAGCAAATTCATTCAAGTAAACAGGACGCTCAAACTTCGTCTCAAAGTACATGGCAGGATACTCTTCCTTAATTGCCTTAACCATTTTCTTCAAACGTTTTGTGTCCTCGTCAGAGAAGTCCACATTGTACTCCTGCTTCAAAAAGGCTTGTGGGTCACTGGTCATAGCTGCCTCAGAAAGTCTATCAAAACCATAATCATCAAAAGTACCAGTTGCGTCAGGCTGGCACTTCATGCCAAGTTCAAAGAATACCTTCGACCACTTTTCTCTGAAATCATCAATTTTTTCACGGTCAGAAGTCAACAAGCCTTTCTTAGAGCGAATATCCTCCAATGTTCCATAAGAAGGCATCAACCTTGCAGCAAAGTTCGGGAAAGATCCCCATGCTCCTGTTGCACCATTTCGACCTTGTTTCTTCATTATCTTGGAAACATTCTCCAATGTGTTTGGTATATATCTACGATTACCACTAGGAGTAAAGCCATCAAAGATAACCTCCTTAATTCCATATTCCTTTTCCTTACCTTCCTGCCAAGTATTGAACTCATCTGTCAAGCTATTGGTCTTAATGTAGTCTTCAACCTCATTAAGCGTAGCATTCATGTCAACTCCAGTATTACGATGATCATACTCTACATCCCTGACGAAAGTCTGCACACCCCTGTAGTTGAAACCATATTCATCATACAGTTTAACATTCTCCTTGGCGATGGCATATCTCATTCCACCCTTATCACCAGCATCAACGATAGACCTGTTTTTTTCCAGCCAAGCCTTGGTCTTATCCTCATACAAATCCTTATCGCCATCAAAATAGGCGTCAATGTACATAGCCAAGACCTTCTGGGCATCAGCTTTGCTGATACCATAGATATTGAAGTTTCCAGCAGTAATAGACTTCAACTCGTTGTATGCTTCATCACTAAACTTAGGCTGAATCTTCTTCGGTTCAGGAGCCACACCCTTTTCGTGAAGGAACATATAAGCCATAGCAGAGTTTGCTTCTCCACTATCCAGCCATCGGTCAAGTCCAATTCTTACCTCGCTATACATATCACTAGGAACAGAAAGAACATCCTTAGAAGCTTTTTCAGCCCCCTTGTTGCTCATCCGTCTCTCTATCTGCGGATAGGTAGGAGTCCAAGCATCTCCCTGCCAAGTACCAGCGTTCTTTCCTGTTCTCTTAGCCACCTTTTCAGAAGGCAATATCAGCGAAATCTCACCAAAACCCTCATGACTATTCTTGGAAATGTCTATCACTGCAACACTCGGATTTGCAAGACCTCCCAACTTCAAAGCCTTGCGCAGCTTCTCCTCTGTGATGTTATGAACACCGGCAAGAGTCTTGTCGCTATTCTCTGATGACGACTGATAGCGAATCACATCCTCACCATTCACCTCCTGACGCTCGGCAAGTCCAGTCGTGTCCTTAAACTCACCACTGTACAGAGCCTGCTTGATAGAGCGCACAATCTCAGCCAAAGGCTTACCCTCGGCTCTACGCAACTTGATAGAGTCATAATAGAACTCCGTGATATGAGCGTTGCCATCGTTTGTAATGCCCTCATTAGGCTTTGGAGAAATAACGATACTTATACCATTATCCTTGTCGTTATGGTCAAAGCCGGAAACATGAGCATTATGGTTCGCAAGGCGAATTGTTACAATATTACCATTCTTGGTCTCGAATGTAGCATACTCGCTACCACTGCCGAACCTGCTTGCACCAAGAGCCTTCGCTACATCACCAATGAAAGTTTTAGGCTGGGTTGCAGATTTTTCAAATTCTTTTGCAAGATTCTCAATATTATTTAATACATTTGCACCAGCAGCACTTGAAACGACAGTTAATGACCTTGGAACATTTCCAAGAGAGGCGGTTTCAAGTGCTCTTTTTTGTTTAGCACTGAATCGTACACCACCGTCCTTTGTTTTTCCCATCTTTCTTGGGTCAACACCCTCAAGCAAATCCTTCATCACACGGTCGGCAACTTCCTCTGCACTCTTGTAATGAATGTGCAGGAAGTCAGCCACACCATTCCAGAACTTCTTCAGAGCCTGCTTCACGCGTTCAAGAGCATTGACAGCCTCAGCCTTCTCAAACACGCCGCCATTACCCTCAGCAATCTTGCGCTGCTCCTCACGCAGACGCTCCGCACCACGTCTGCCTGAATACGTAGCAATCACCTCGTCAGCAATCTCGTCGTCACTCTTCAACTCAGGATAACGCGCCTTCACCTCGTCCCAGACCTTCGTACCCTTCATAAGCTCCACAACGTTCTGCCATTCCTTAGGATTGCCGTTCCTCAGAGCCTCAGCCCACAAATGAGCATACTCATGCACCGGGGTCTCGCTCGTTGCAATCCTCGGATCGATATAAATCCTGCCACCAACAGTAAAGCCATACGCCTCACCATTCGCTGTACGGAAGAAACGAACGCCATCAGCACCGTCCACACGCTGCTCTCTAAGACCTACAGAACGTTTTTTGCTCTCATCAAGCAAATATTTGCCCTTATCGTATGACTTTTCAACTCCTTTTAGTAACTTTGCAAGCGGATAGGCAGACAAATCTTTCATCTGCGTACCCACACCATTAGAGGTGCTTGGCGATTCGTTGTCAAGCACTTCTATTTTTTGAACCTCATACGAATGGACACCATTGGCCTCTTCGATTCTACCGTCTTCACGCATCAGAGTCATCACTCTGCAAGGCGTACCATCAATTACTGCTACACCATAGAATCTATGCATAATGGCATTCGGGTTCACCTCTTCGCCACGCTTTCCATCCTTGCCCTTTATGTAGTCAGGATGCTCCTCCACCTCGACACTCTTATTGATTACTTCGTCAAGATGTTCCGCCAATGCCAAATGTATGCCTTTGTTTGCACTCAAATTCTGATGTTTGGGGCTTAAACAAATATCAATAGCATTAGCAGATATTGTATAATTGAAGTTGGCTCCATAATTATTATAGGTCAATTCCTTTCCTGCATACTTTCTTTTCGCTGCATCAATGGCTTCACGTGTTGCTTCAGCTATGCTTCCAGTATATTCATGTCTTGGAATATCCTTCACAACCTCAACATAGCTTTCATTCAACCCCGGCATCACGACACCATGGCTTTCAACAGCCTGCTTCTGACGCTCAGCAAAAGTCTCAGGCGCATCACCCATCTGAACCTTAGCTCGTCCGTTCACCTCATCCAGCACCCTCTGACCCTCAGCCTCGTCCGCAATCACATCAATTCCGCTTTCGCGCAGTCTGTCTATCACAGCATCACGCAACGCTACCTCAGCCTTAGAAGGCTTCACGCCCCCTTCACCTCTCTGATAACGCTCGTCAGCCTTACGCTTCGGACTTTCCGCTTCGGTGAGTCTGACACCTTCCTTCTTGGCGTTTTCAACGGCTTTTTTGAAGTCCTCTAACGACATTTTCTTATCAGCGGCTTCAATGTGTGCCTTCCACGCATCAATCTGCTCTTTGGGCAAACCTGCGCTTTCCATCCTGTCGGCAATATCCAATGCGCCCTCCAATGTATTCACTGTAGGCATTAATACAATCTCATCCTTGCCGTTGGTGGCATACAGCATAGGATGTCTGTATACAACCTTGTCCATTCCTTTGGATGCAACCGCTTCAAGAAACTTCTTCAGATTGACTGCATTAAAGAACATTCCGTCAACTGCGACAGGTATTGCCTCTCCTTTCAACTTCTTGCTTGCAGCGATGGCGAAGTCAAGCACCTCCTTTGACGGCAACGACTCAACCTCCTTGTCGGGGATGTGAACCAATCTGTGTATCGCCTTTTCCGCGTCCGGATATTTCCCGTCAATCAGATTGCCGTCCTTGTCTCTTGTCGTACCTTCCCACTCTTTGGGATAGTCCGCTTTCTCCTTGAATAGAATGTATCCATCAGAGGCATACGCATAGCCGTTGGCATAATGCACACCCTTCATCACCTCTCCGGCGTCCTTTTGGGAAGCCGTATATTTGAACAGGTTGACCTTCTTTTTCTTGCCCACGGCTCTTGTCGCTTGACCGATAACCGAGTCGTCCTCAGCCTCAGCCTTGCGTTTCTTCTCCTCCTTGTCGGCAATCTCCTTAGCCTTGTCAAAAACGCTCTGCTTCTCTTGCTTCTTCTCCGGCTTTTCGCTACCTTTGTCAGCGGAAACGTTTCTCTCCCGAGTGTCGGTATATTGGTCAGAATTGGGCTGACCCAGAAGTGACCGCTGCTCGGGAGTTATTTTTTCGTCCGTATACAACACTTCCTCTTTTTGTGTAATCTTTGCATCTCCTCGTCTGCCGAATATTGTAGATATAGAGTTTACCTCCAAATTCCGACCTATGTTCTTCACATCAACGCCAACGACTATGGTCTCTCCCTTGTCGTTTTTCATCGTTGTATACAAGCGATAACCATTTTCCTTTTCTCCGAACCTTGTAATAGCGAAAGGCTTCTGAATCGCATCAGGCAATTCCTCCCACTGCTTTTCTGTCAGCAAATGAGAAGCGTCTTTTCCTGCGTGCCGCGACAGCACTCCATACTTGATTGTGAAGCGGTCGCCAGTCAGACCAAGTTTTTTCATAAAGTCCGGTGTCTTGGCAACATCAAAGAATGATCTTCCGAACAATTTAGAAGCGACAGCCTTGCCTTTCTCGTAAATCGTCTTGACCACATCCTTGATTTGCGGTTTTTTCTTATCCTCTTTCAGTTCCGCGTCTTTCTCCACCGCTTCCTCCTCTGCTTTTCTTTCCGCTTCAAGGCGCGCCTCCTCGTCTGCTTTCTGTGCGTCGAGTTCCGCCTCTATTCTGTCACGTTCTTCCACCTCAGCACGTTCGCGCTCTTCCTGCGCTTTTCTCTCAGCTTCGGCTTTTTCCTCGGCAATACGCTTCTCCTCTGCGGCACGTTGTTCCTCCTCCGCTTTGCGTTCAGCCTCAGCCTTTCTTTCGGCTTCAACACGAGCTTCTTCCTCCGCCTTTTCTGCTGCAATCCTCTCCGCTTCCGCCTTGGCGGCTTCCTCTCTGCGCGTCTTCTCTCCTACGATGGCTTTCCAAGCGTCAACCTCTCTCTCTGCTTCCGCTGCCACCTTCTCGTTCTCTTTTATAGATTGCAACAACGCCTCCGGGGTGTCGCCTTTCTCCTTCAGTGCCTTTGCCGCCTTCTCCCTTGCGATAGTCAGCGTGTTGCTCTGCGTCAACACTCTCACGTATGACTTCGGGCAATACCCTAAGCGCTGCAAGATGCACATCCTTGCTCTCGCTCTTGCCGACTGCCTTCTCCGACAAGAAGTTGTTTGTCAGCAGTCTTACATACATCTTATGTCAACGATTCTGGCAATTTTGACAAAAAAGCACCTTTGCGGATGTTTTTTTCAGTAAAACGCATATATTTCTAACTCAAATTTTATACCTTTGCATCGTTGTTGAATGTCAGGGAGACTTTCCTATGTGTCATCCCGGGTTCACTTATATTGTTGCATCAATTAAGATTTAATAAGCATGAAGGCTAAACCTGATTTAAGTTTTTGGAAACTATGGAACATTAGTTTCGGTTTTTTTGGCGTGCAAATTGCATACGCACTTCAAAGCGCCAACATTTCCCGCATCTTTGCCACTTTGGGCGCTGACCCGCACAGTTTGAGTTATTTCTGGATTCTCCCGCCTCTGATGGGAATCATTGTGCAGCCAATCGTTGGATCACTGAGCGACAAGACTTGGTGTCGGTTCGGACGTCGAATCCCGTATTTGTTTATTGGCGCTACCGCGGCAGTACTCGTCATGTGCCTGCTTCCAAACGCAGGATCGTTTGGTTTGACAGTAAGCGGTGCGATGATTTTCGGATTGGTGGCTCTTATGTTTCTCGACACAAGCATCAATATGGCAATGCAGCCGTTCAAAATGCTGGTCGGCGACATGGTTAATGAGAAGCAAAAGGCAAAAGCCTATTCTATCCAAAGCTTCCTGTGTAACGCAGGCTCTGTGGCTGGATATATTTTTCCATTCTTGTTCACGTTTATCGGCATTAGCAACACAGCCGAAAAAGGCGTTGTGCCTGATTCTGTAATTTGGTCATTCTATATTGGAGCAGCCATTTTGATTTTATGTGTGATTTACACAACTATGAAAGTACGGGAATGGAGCCCGAAGCAATACGCAGAATACAACGGCGCAGTCATAAACGAATCTGAATCCAACAAAGACAGCGCATCTTGGATTTCCTTGTTGAGCAAAGCTCCATCCACATTCTGGAAAGTCGGGGTGGTTCAATTTTTCTGCTGGGCAGGATTCCTATACCTTTGGAACTACTCAACAGGCGCTATCGCCGAAACCGTATGGGACACAACCGACCCTACTTCCGCCGAGTTTCAAGAGGCAGGCAACTGGGTTGGAATCCTTTTCGCCGTGCAAGCTGTAGGAAGCGTGCTCTGGGCCATTGTCCTTCCTCAATTCAAAAACGCCAAAATGGCTTACGCTTTAAGTTTGGCTATCGGTGCGATTGGCTTCTGCATGATTCCGTTCCTACACGACCAGTATATGCAATTCATTCCGTTCCTGATGGTTGGCGCCGGATGGGCAGCTATGCTTGCTATGCCATTCGCATTTGTAACCAACGCCCTGCAAGGATACGGACATATGGGCGCGTATTTAGGCCTCTTCAATGGAACAATCTGCATTCCTCAAATTTTTGCAGCAGTCTGCGGCGGTGGCGTCCTCAATTTGATTGGATCTCACCAAAGCAGCATGATGATTGTTTCCGGCGCATTGCTCTTAGCTGGAGCTATATGCGTTTTTGCAATTAAAAACAATAGATAACAGGATTCGGCTTTTTCGAAACAAGAGTTTCCCAAATGTCAAAACTGCGCTATGGAAGTCATTCATAAAACTTCCATAGCGCAGTTTCTTTTCAACATTCTTCCAATAAAAAACAAGAACGATTTTCAGAGGAAACGCCCCATAGTTTTACCGGATATCTTTCTGAATATCGAAAAACTTCACTACATTTGTAGAAAAATTTAGCATTATATGAAAAAACGCATTCTTGTCACAGGTGGAACGGGCTACATTGGCTCTCACACCGTAGTTGAACTGCAAAATGCAGGGTATGAAGTGGTCATCATTGACAACCTGTCAAACAGCAACATAGATGTCCTTGATGGAATTGAGAACATAACACACATCCGTCCGGATTTTGTAGAAGCGGACTGTACCGACATAGCTGCTCTCCGAAAATTGTTTGACACATATCCCAACATCTGCGGCATCATAAATTTCGCAGCAAGCAAGGCTGTCGGTGAATCTGTACATAAACCGCTGCTCTACTATCGCAACAATCTGAACACTCTCACCAACCTGCTGGAGCTGATGCCAGAATATAACGTCAAAGGAATCGTATTCTCTTCATCATGCACAGTTTATGGTGAGCCCGACAAGAATCCTGTTGATGAAAATGCCCCTATAAAGAAGGCGACTTCTCCATATGGTAACACCAAGCAAATCAGCGAGGAAATAATCACTGACGCAATCAATTCCGGCGTGGGATACAAGAGCATCATCCTCCGCTATTTCAATCCTGTCGGAGCGCATCCGAGTGCAGAAATCGGAGAGTTACCGAATGGAGTGCCTCAAAACTTGATTCCGTATCTCACACAAACGGCGATAGGTATCCGCAAAGAGCTCAGCGTTTTCGGCGATGATTACGACACTCCCGACGGGTCATGCATCCGCGACTTTATAAATGTCGTGGATTTGGCAAAAGCCCATGTCGTTGCAATCAGCAGAATGCTTAACAATCCCGACACCGACCCGATTGAAATATTCAATCTTGGCACAGGTTCAGGCGTTTCCGTACTTGAGCTCATCAACACATTTGAGACTGCGACTGGAGTGGCTGTGCCTCACAAGATTGTTGGACGTAGAGAAGGCGACATTGAAAAGGTTTGGGCAGATCCGCACAAAGCCAACACTGTACTTGGCTGGAAAGCTGAAACTCCGCTTGCCGACACTATGAAGTCTGCATGGAAATGGCAATTGCGCCTCCGTGAGAAAGGAATTATGTAAATAATACTTTTTATTTAACCGAGCAAGCCTTCATCCATTTGCCGTTCCCAAGGATGAAGGCTTTTATAAAATTGCACTATACGGAATGATTGACAAAGAGACAGTAGACAAAATACTTGACGCAGCCGACATTGTAGACGTTGTTTCCGACTTCGTGCATTTACGACGTCGCGGCTCCAACTATGTCGGGCTTTGCCCTTTTCACAATGAGAAGACGCCCTCCTTCAGCGTTTCCCGATCAAAAGGCATATGCAAATGTTTCAGTTGCGGCAAGGGTGGCAGTCCTGTCAATTTCATTATGGAGCACGAGCAGATGTCGTATTATGAGGCACTGAAATATCTTGCAAAAAAATACAACATCGAGGTAAAGGAACGGGAGCTTACAGACGAAGAGAAGCAGGCACAGTCAGAACGTGAGAATATGCTGCTCGTGAATGATTTTGCACTGAAAAATTTTGAAGACAATCTTTTCAACACAGACGAGGGACGAAGTGTCGGCCTTTCTTATTTTTACGAACGCGAGTTTACCGACTCAACTATAAAGAAATTCCATCTTGGATACTCTATGGAAGGCCGGTCGGAACTCTACAATGCCATCAAAAAAAATGGCTATAATCCGACGTATGCCATAGAGTCCGGACTGTGTATCAAGGGAGAGCACGGCGTATACGACCGTTTTAAAGGCAGAGTCATGTTCCCGGTGCTCAACATTGCCGGAAAGGTAATAGCGTTTGGCGGTCGCACATTGAAAAAAGACCCCGCTAAATACGTAAACTCTCCGGAATCAATTATCTACAAGAAAAAGAACGAGCTTTACGGATTGTACCAAGCCAAACAGGCAATTGTAAAAAAAGACAAATGCTTCTTGGTCGAGGGCTATACAGATGTCTTGTCAATGCACCAAGCTGGCATCGAGAATGTTGTGGCGTCTTCAGGCACATCTCTCACCGAAGGACAGATAAGACTGATTCACCGCTTCACAGACAATATCACCGTATTGTACGATGGCGACTCGGCCGGCATCAAAGCCTCCCTGCGAGGCATCGACCTGCTTTTGGCAGAAGGTCTGAATGTCAAAGTGCTTTTGTTGCCTGACGGCGACGATCCCGACAGTTTCGCCAAAAAGCACAATGCTTCAGAGTTTCAAGGATTTATTGACGCCAACGAGACTGATTTCATAAAATTCAAGACATCCATTCTTCTGGAAGGACTTGAAAACGACCCTATAAAAAAATCCGAGGCGATACAAGACATTGTAAAATCCATTTCTGTCATCCCCGAAAATATCACACGCGCCGTTTACATAAAAGAATGCAGCAAGCGCTTCGAAATTGACGAGAAGATACTTGCCGAAGAGGTGAAGAAAACGGCAAAGGGCATCAAGGCAAAAGGCCGTTCTGGCAAAAGTACCACAGAAACCGAGACAACATCCTCTCCAACCGTACGCACAGAGCCGTCGGATGCGGCAACCGTCAAATCCAAATCGCTGAGGATGTACGAGACAGACATCATCCGATATATTGCCAAATATGGCATGTGCAATGAGTTGTTTGAGATTGAAAACCCAGATGGCGGATTCTCCAACGTCACGCTTGTGGAGGCTGTAAACGTCGAACTGACATCCGAGTCAATATCTTTCAGCGTACCGGCATTTAAAAAGATTTTTGACAGAGCGTTGTCTTTCCTCCCCGACTTCTATGCAGACCTGCCCGGCGAAGCAGATCGTCTGGACAAGGAAATGAGAGAAAAAGTGCAGATAGCGCAATTGTCAGACACCGTAGTTGGAAAAGCGAAAGAACGGTTGGTCGAGTCAATACAGAAAGATTTCAAAAACAAACTCATTGATTTTGAAAAAGAATATCTTGAAAAAAGACTGTGTTCAGACCAGGATGACGAAATCAGGCAAACGACGTTGGACCTTGTCATAGAAAAAGAGCCACTCAGCAAAGTGCACACGAGACTGTCCGATATGGAATCGGAATACGACCGTCTTCGTGACCTGGTGTCGTTGTCTCTCAACGTGTGGAAAGACGCACTGTTGTCTCAGCGCATCAAGGAAATTCAGGAAGAAATAAAGCTCCTATGTCAAGCGTCAGGCGACATAAACAGAGTCGAGCAATTGATGCAAGAGCTGTCTCAACTCAGAGCAATTCGCAAACAATTGATAGGAGACCGTGTGATTATTCCATAACCTGCGCCTTGATATTTAATTTATTTCGTATTTTTGCATAAAACAAAAAGATTGAAGGAATGATACGACAATGGATTGCTGCAATAACTCTGGTCAGTTGCTCGGCAGCCGCTTTTGCCCAATTGAACCTGCCGACACGCAACATCGGCGGCGTCGACTATTATTACCGGATTGTGCAAAAAAAAGAGACTATTTACGGCATAGCCCGGGAGTTGAACATACCTAAAGAGGATATCGTAAAGTACAACCCTTCGGTTGCAACCGGCTTAAAGAAAGATCAGGTGCTTTATTTCCCGGTTGACGCATATGTCAAACGGCAGACAGTCGTTCGTCCAAAAGAGCATAAGCACACAGTAAAAAACGGTGAAACGCTGTATGGCATTGCCAAAATGTACGGACTCTCTGTCGCCGAACTGCTGCAAGCAAACCCCCAAGCAAGGACCGGACTTAAAGCAGACTCTGTGTTGACAATTCCTGTCGGCAACGACAAGCAAGAAGCTGTGCCATACACCGTCAAGCCTGGCGACACACTTTATCGGCTGTCTGTGAATTTCAACGTCGATTTGAAAGATTTGCTTGAAATGAATCCAGGTGTATCGCCTGAGAATTTCCAAGTTGGAATGACTGTGCTTATTCCTCCAAGCAACAACGCTAATAAAGAAAATGACAAACCTGAAACGGTATTCGTACACGACAAAGTTGAAAAAGGCGATTCGTTTGAATCCATTTCCGAAGAATATGGAATTACAGAAGAACAGCTGAAAGAAGCAAATCCCGATGTGGACAAACTGAAACGTGGATCGTATGTGGTTGTCCCTATTGCGAATGAAAGCCAAACTGACTCAACCACGGTTGTCAGACAAGCTTTCCGCGAAACGTCAGACGACAACATCAACGACTGCGTCAACATTGCCATTTTATTCCCTTTTGAGGCAAAGAATGCCAACAAAAGCAAGCAGGCTTTGTTCTACCGCGACTTCTATCGTGGGGCATTGCTGGCAGTCAACGACCTTAAGACTAAGTCAAAATTGAATCTTTATGCTTACGATATTACAGATGCCAACATCTTAACCGTCTTGAGCAAGAAAGAGATTGCCAATGCGCATATGATTTTTGCCCCTTCTGAGGACAACTTGCTGAAAACGATTGTCGACTTTGGACAGAAGAACGGAATCAATGTCATTAATTCCTTCTCAATCAACAACGATATGTGCTACAACAACAATCGCTTTTTCCAAGTCAACACTCCGTCGTCATATATGTATTCTTCAGTAAGTTCTTATGTCGAGAGCAATTATGCAAACTGTGAAATCGTTTTCTTAAAAGACGAGTCGGAAGACGACAAACCATTGATTGAATATTTAAAAATGACAAATCTGCCAAAGCAGACTGTCAACCTATCGGAGAGCAACGGCTTCGTTTGTCAACACCCCACGCTATTCGTTCCGACGTCAAGCTCCAGATCCGCATTAAAAAAACTGAAATCTTTGGTCGATGAATTGGCTGCTGATCCTGCGAATGATGGAAAATTCAGCATTCTTGGCTATCCTGAATGGTCGATATACAACGAATATGAGAATTTCCTGTGCGCAAACAACGTATGCCTGTTCTCTCGCTATTCGATTGAAGGCAACAACAAGTTTGACAGCAAATACAAATATTGGTACGGAGAAAGCCCAATCAATTCAATCCCTAACATGAGTGAATTGGGCTATGACACGATATCGTTCTTCATAAATGCTGTCATTGCAAACGGCAACGACTTCAACAAGCCTATGCAAGCAACCGATGGTTTGGAAATCGGCATCAACATTGTGCGCACAAGCAGTTGGGGAGGGTTTGTCAACACCGCTTCATTTATTTACAACTACACGACAAAAGGTGTAGAAAAACATATGTTGAAATAATGAAAAAATACGTAATAGCAAGTATACTTTTGATATCAAGTCTGACTTCTGTCGCCGAGGACCACTATTCTGGAGCTTTCAGCATTGGCGCGAAAGGTGGGGTTTCTTTATCTCAAACCACGTTCTCACCAAGCGTGCCACAAAAGTTTCATTCAGGTCCGATGGCTGGTATCATGTTCCGATATATCGAAGAGAATCATTTCGGGCTTATTGGCGAGGTGAATTTCGAGCAACGAGGATGGAAAGAAAATTTTGAGGAAGCGCCATATTCATACAGCAGAGACTTGTCGTATATCCAAATACCCCTTCTGGCACATATCTATTTTGGTTCTGAGAAAGCAAAGTTTTTCTTCAACGCAGGTCCAGAGATAGGTTTCATAATTGCGGAAAAGACAAATTCTAATTTTGACATCAACAATTTTTCCTCTTTAGAGGGATTTCCTTCGGAAAATCGCAATACGGAACAATTCGCCATGCCCATTAAACACAAAGTGGACTATGGCATATCTGCGGGAATTGGCGCAGAATGGGCAATAAACCGTAAGAACTCCATACTTATAGAAGGCAGGTTCTACTATGGACTGAACAACATTTTCGGAGCCAATAAAAAAGATATATTCGCGGCCTCCAACAGCATCGGAATTATGGCGTCAATTGGATATTTTTTCCGCCTGAAATAACGGAACATACAGGGAATCAAGCAGTCATATCGTCACATCACGATATGGATTTATTACTTAGAAGATATGAAAAAAAGTGGTGACAATACCTACAAATAGGTATTGTCATCGATTGGATTAAAGTTTAACTTTGCAAACAAAAAAGGATGTAATGGATAATTTTCACAAATATAAACCCACCGACAAGATGAGCAATGTTATCAGCGAAAATTATTCACTGATTTCAGTCATGAGCCGCTTCGGCCTGCCTTTAGGATTTGGCGAGAAGACCGTAGCCGAGGTGTGCAATGAACAAGGTGTTGACTGCAATACTTTTCTTATTGTTGTTAATTTTGTAAATGAAGATTCCTACAGCGGAGAGTTTTCATTCAACTATGACTCCGTGTCACTTCCCGCCCTTGTAGACTATCTGAAGCAAGCGCATTCGTATTTCCTGGACTTCAGTTTACCAACCATACGGCAAAAACTCTGCAATGCGTTGGAATTGGAGCCAGAAAAGAATGACATCATCAAAACAGTTTTGATGTTCTACGACAAATATGTAGATGAAGTCAGACGCCATATGGAATATGAGAACAACCATATTTTCTCATATGCTGACAATTTGATTAAACATCATAAATCCAACAATTTCTCAATTGCACAATTTGCGGAACACCACAATCATATAAACGAGAAATTGAAAGAGTTGAAAAACATTTTAATCAAATATTATCCGCAGACAAAATGCAACAACCTTCTCAACGACACTTTGTTTGACATATTCAACTGTGAATCAGATTTAAGGACACACTGCCGGCTTGAAGACAGTGTGTTTACCCCTGTTGTCTTGAATTTAGAACAGAATTTGACCGATGAAAAGTAAAGAGGATATAAAAGTTGCAATTGCAGATGGATCGGTCATCATGCGAAGCGGTCTTGCATCGGTTCTGAAGCATTTTTCGGAATTCAATTTCAGAATCAACGAAATTACAAATCAAGAGGCTCTTACAATCTTTCTAAGACTTCACACTCCAGATTTGTTGATTATCAATCCGCTTTTTGCAATTGGCATGAATCTGACAACAATCCGGAAAACATATCCATCATTGAAAATTGCGGCACTGACGTCATCACTTATCGACAACCAGTTGCTGTCTGACTACGACACAACAATTTCTATTAATGATGACATCGAAACGATTTGCAGTAAAATCAAAGAAGCTGTCAATGAGCCTGACGAAGAATCTTCCGAACAAGATGCCTTAAGCGCCAGGGAAAAGGAAATCATCGGCTGCGTTGTAAAAGGAATGACCAACAAGGCGATAGCCGACACATTGTCTATTTCAATATATACGGTTATTACGCACCGCCGCAACATCTCAAGGAAATTGCAGATACACTCCCCTGCCGGTCTGGCAATCTATGCAATTGCAAATAATTTGGTAAACATCGAAGATATTAAAGATGTGATAAACTAAGCGTCAATTGTTTAGTTTCTACAAACCCAAACATCAGGATATTTTTCAGTGATGCCGTTCTTCTGAATATATGAATACATCTCCTCTTTTGTGTCGCCTGTTGCTAATGCAACTTTATAGACTGAAGAACCTTTGGCGGCATCTATGATAACCAGCCCGGTCTCAGACGAGGTCTCGACAAATTTTTTAGCCTGACCATACGATTTAAGCGAAGCTATCACTACACTATATTTTTTTTCCGTCTCGCCACCAACGCCTTTCTCCACAGCTTCGATGTCATTTGACTCAATTTTGACTGCTCGTTTTGTCATTTTTTCAACAACGTTTCCACTCTTTCCCTTAGCCTTAGGCTGAGCTGCCGATATTGACGCAACACTTGCCTTGTCCGGAAGGGAATCAATCGCAATAGGAGTCGTTAATGTAAGCACAAGAACTATAATCGCCGCAACAGACGCAGCCATGCGCAATGCATTCATCCTAATTTCCGAGAATCTACGACGTGGGGCTTTTTCTTCTGATTTTACGACGTTCTGAATCCTGATAGGCTGCAATCCATAGTTGCTCAAATTAACCCCCGACAGTCCCACTGCCGACGGAGCAAACACAACGCAACCCGCATCAGAATAATGGAACGAACCTATCTTACCGAAATCAAACGAATGGTTTGCAACAAGAGACTCTTTTATGGTCTTCACGTCGCCTTCCACCTTCGCTACCGCTGCATTATATCCGCAGCCCATCTGTTTCATATAGGCATTGGCAACAAGACCGTCGTTATGCGTCAATGCGGCATTAAAGGCCACCGATCTGGATGGCGGCAACAGAACACCGTCGCATATGCTTGACGCAACATTCTGACAAATAAACGCACCAAAACCCGGGACAATCACACAATCATTGTCTCTGAGCAAGCATTCGATATAATTAACAAGTTCCATACATTGCAAAATTAATCAAAATTCGACAAAGCAACAATGTTTTACCTGTCCTTTTTCTTTAAATATGGCAATGCTTGACTTTTGTCGCATCCAAGTTTGACAGCCTCCATCGCATAGCCATAGGCATCGTCGTAACGGAACTGCATCTGTGCCATGCGAGCTTTAAGCAAATACAAATCTGATGATTTGGGATCTAATTTCTGCGCCTCCGAAAGGTCATTCTGGGCTTCTTGATATTTTCCTACAGCTATATAACACTCTGCCCGATTCAAATAATTCACCGAACGGTTCTCTTTTTTTATAATGTCATCATATAACAATATCGACTTGTCATATTCTCCATTCAGCCTGCGGAGCAAAGCCATGCCACGTTTGGCGTCCATGTTTCCGGCATCCGTTTTCAAGCATTTGTCAAAACAACCTTCCGCCTGCCCTATATCGCCAACCTCCAATGCAATCATGCCCGCACCGTTCAACGCGATGCAATCAGAAGGGTTTATATCCAACAACTTGTTATAGTCGGCCAACGCCGACTGCACACTGTCCATCTCAAGATATAAAGCCGCACGATTATGAAGTATTGTCGTTGACTTAGGCGCAACGGACAGAGCCATATTGTAATTCTCCAAAGACTCATCCAGTTTGCCTTGATTGCGGTAAACTGTCCCCAAATTCGACATTAATAAATAGTTGCTTGGATTTGCAGGCTCCATTTCCAAAGCCGTCTTTATCAAGCGCTCCGACAATGTCCAGTCTCTGCTTGTCAGAGCCTTGTCGATCTGGTCGAGCAACGACATATAATTTTCTGCAGCAATAGCAGCTGATGGTATTACCGTCAAAGCCAGCATCAGGACAATGGTTCTTATCTTTGTCATCTTCTTTATTTTTTGCATAATTGTCTACAAAGATACCTTCTTCCGATTGGAAATGTTTCGACCATAGGATTTTTTTTGTATTTTTGTGGAAAATACAACGTTTATGAATTTTCTCAGTTTTATAATTTCAAACATATCATCAATCCAAACAGCCTCAAGCAGCAGCCACAAACTGTCGGATGTCGCCAACGGATTGCCTATAGAGCAAGTGGTTGACAAACTTGTTTCAAGTGCCGTTGATTTGGTACTCCGTCTTGTGATAGCCATTGTGGTGTTTTACCTCGGGAAACTTATCATCAATAAAATTTACAAAAGCGTAAACAAAATACTCCATCGCCGACAAGTTGACAGGTCGCTTGCCACATTTGTGTTGAGCCTTGTCAAAATAGTGATGCTGTTCATCTTGATAATAATCTCCATTTCCATACTTGGCATAGAAACAAGTTCGTTCATCGCCTTGTTTGCATCGGCTGGTGTCGCTGTGGGTATGGCGCTGAGCGGGACATTGCAGAATTTTGCCGGAGGTGTGCTCATTCTCATTCTAAAACCATACAAAGTTGGAGACTTCATTGAGTTTCAAGGCTTCACTGGAAAAGTGAAAGAAATTCAGATATTCAACACAATCCTTAATACGGGTGACAACAAATGGATTTCAATCCCGAATGGAGGACTGTCAACCGGAAGTATAAACAATTATAGCCGTGAAGATTACCGTCGCATAGACTGGACAATCAGCATCGCCTATGGTGATGACTATGAAGTGGCAAAACGAGAGATTCTACGCATTGTCAACGAAGACGACCGCATTGTAAAGAAATACATTGAAGACGACCGAGCCATGCGGTTTAAAGACGCCGATGTTTCCGCCCGACCCTCGTTTTTACCGAACATCGAGTTTGAGAGACATCACTCCAGATTGTGGAAGATGTTTCATCGCAAGAAAAACAAATCCGAAAGCCAACAGGAGCAGCCAGCTGAAGAAATTCGCTTAGCGAAAACCGACTGCTCTCCGTTTGTGGCTCTGAGCGCGCTCGCGGCAAGCAGTGTCGATGTCGTTGTCCGCGTATGGGCTCCGACAAGTCTTTATTGGAATGTCTACTTTGACATGAACGCGCGGTTCTACAACGAACTTCCAAAAGCCGGCATCAACTTCCCGTTCCCACAAATGGATGTTCATGTGTGCTGAAAAGGGTAATGCGACTGTTAAATTCACAGCCGCATTTTTTGTTTTATTTTTGAAAAAATCACGGTCAAGTCTGCCTGTTTAATAAAAAACAATAAGTATATTTGCGTTAACTTTGGAGCAAAGCGCAATGGCAGCCGGAACGGCATGCGACAATTGGCAGACAATCGCCATAAACCGCTCCTGACAGCAATGCATTAATCATTGCACACCAAGCCTGTAAAAGGCTTTGAGACAGATAAAAATAAAAACAATATAAATGATAAGTAAATGGAATTACTTACCCCTTACATCAGAAGAACAAGATTTAGAGATCGAGTTGGCGAAAAAATACGCCGGCAGCCCAGCAATAGCTGAGCTGCTTGTTCAGCGGGGCATCACGTCTGTAGATGACGCTGAACACTTTTTTAACCCTTCTCTGTCTGATTTGCATGATCCATTCCTGATGAAGGATATGGACAAGGCCGTAGATAGGCTTAATATGGCAATGGGGGCAAAAGAGAAGATATTGGTATATGGAGATTACGATGTCGATGGCACGACAGCGGTGTCTTTGGTATACAAATATCTAAGGAATTATTATTCGCATATCGAATACTACATTCCAACGCGTGATGAAGAAGGATATGGCATATCAATTAAAAGTATTGACTATGCTGCATCTATTGGTGTAAAACTTATAATTGTGCTGGATTGCGGCATCAAGGCCATTGATGAAATCCACTATGCCAAGGAAAAAGGCATTGATTTCATCATATGCGACCACCATGTCCCCGACGACGTTTTGCCGGAGGCATATGCCATTCTTAATCCCAAGATGGAAGGCAACACTTATCCCTATCCTCACCTCTGCGGGTGTGGCGTAGGATTTAAGTTCATGCAAGCCTTCGCCAAGAGTAACGGGCTGACAAATCAGAATGAATTGTATAGTCTTCTTGACTTGGTCGCCGTCAGCATCGCTGCCGACATTGTGCCAATGACCGGGGAAAACCGGATTATGACATACCACGGATTGAAGCGGCTAAACTCAAACCCCAATTTGGGCCTGAAGAGCATCATAAAGATTTGCAATCTGGCAAACAGGGAGATAACCATCAGCGACGTTATCTTCAAAATCGGGCCACGCATCAACGCCTCGGGACGTATGCAATCGGGCATGGAGGCCGTCGATCTGCTCACCACCAAAGACCTCAATGAGGCGTACGCCAAAGGAAAGAGCATCGACCAATACAACCGCGACCGCAAAGAACTCGACAAACGAATCACAGAAGAAGCCAATGCCATTTTGGAAAATCGTGGAGAAATCGATTCCGACCACAAGTCAATCGTCATCTACAACAAAAACTGGCATAAGGGCATCATTGGCATTGTAGCCTCACGTCTGACCGAGCTTTACTACAAGCCGGCTGTGGTGCTGACTCTGTCAAACGGGATTGCGACTGGATCATCACGATCGGTACAGGGATACGACATTTATTCGGCAATTGAGGCTTCTCGCGATTTGCTTGAGAACTTCGGAGGCCACACCTATGCCGTAGGATTGTCGCTGAAAGAAGAAAACATTCCGGAATTCTCACGCAGGTTTGAGGAATATGTCGCCAAAACGATAAAACCATATCAAATGACTCCGCAAATCGACATTGACGCATATCTGAGATTTGAGGAGATTACGCCTGAGTTCCTGTCGCTTCTCGACAAGTTCAATCCATTCGGACCTGGAAATCAGAAGCCAATTTTCTGTTCAAAGAACGTATTGGACTATGGCACAAGCAAGTTGGTTGGCAAGAATCTCGAGCACATCAAACTGGAATTGGTAAACAACAGCTCCGGGAAAGTGTTAAACGGAATTGCTTTCAATATGGCGCAGTATTTCAGCCACATCAAATCAGGCAAGCCATTCGACATATGCTACACTATTGAGGAAAACAAACATCCGAACAATGTGAGCAAATACCAATTGCTTGTAAAAGAGATTCGTATAAATTGATATGAAATGGACCGCGGTTCAATTCACGACACACTGAGACGCTATTGGGGCTATGATTCTTTCCGAGCTAAACAAGAAGAAATTATCAACTCTGTTTTGCTCGGAAAGGATACTCTTGGACTGCTGCCTACCGGTGGCGGAAAATCAATAACTTTTCAGGTGCCGGCGATGCTGCTTGACGGCTTGACAATTGTTGTCACGCCGTTGATTGCTCTTATGAAGGACCAGGTAGACGGATTGCGCGACAGGCACATAAACGCAGCTTACATTCATTCTGGACTGCGTCATGGAGAAATCCGGAACGTCATTGACCGATGCGTGTTCGGAAAGTGCAAGTTTCTTTACATTTCACCAGAGCGCTTGGCTTCATCTTCGTTTATCGAATCTCTCAGACGAATGAAGGTATCCTTGATTGTGGTCGATGAGGCTCACTGTATTTCACAATGGGGATATGACTTTCGCCCATCGTATCTGAACATTGCGTCGATACGTCAATTATTTCCAGACGCTCCTGTTCTCGCGCTTACAGCCTCCGCCACTCCTGCAGTTGTTGCCGACATAATGCAGCAGTTGCAATTCAAGGAGCCAAATGTCATAAGAAAAAGTTTCCGCCGCGACAATCTATCTTATATTGTCAGACATCAAGAGAACAAAACCGAGAAACTATTTTCCGCATTGTCCAGGATTTATGGAAGCGGAATAATCTATGTCAGGAGCAGAGCCAAGACCAAAGACATTGCCGAGCAACTGAAATCACAGGGATTCTCGGCCGATTATTACCATGCGGGACTTCCGACAGAGGAAAAACGCGACAAACAAGACAAATGGAAACGTGGTGAAATCCGCATCATCGTTGCTACAAATGCGTTCGGAATGGGCATTGACAAACCCGACGTTCGCTTTGTAATGCACCTTGATGTTCCGAACTCCCTCGAAGAATATTACCAGGAAGCGGGACGCGCGGGACGCGACGGCAAAAAAGCATACGTAATGCTCCTCGTGTCTTCCAAAGATGAAGGCACTCTAAAACGCCGCATCTCTGAAGCTTTTCCGCCAAAAGACTTCATAAAGGACGTATACACCCATATGTGCGATTTTTTAGGTCTTGGAATCGGAGCGGGCTATGACAAAGTCTTTGATTTTAACCTACAGTTGTTCTGCACCACATTCAAACTTCCTGAACGTCAAACATACAGTGCTCTGAAAATTTTGTCGGCGTGTCAATACATTGATTATATCGATGAAGTTGACATTCTGTCAAGAATTATGATTTTGGTAGAGAAACGGGAACTTTACAATGTAGAGGGCATGACACCTGAAATGGACAATGTGCTCGAATTGATCCTACGCAATTTTGCCGGCGTCTTTTCCGACTATATTTTTATCGACGAGCCTACAATCGCATACAAGCACAACATCCCCGTAAATAAAATATACGAGACTCTCCTGTTTTTAAGCCGCAAGCACATTATCACATACATTCCTCGAAAGCGTACCGCATACATTTTCTTCCCATATTCCCGCATGGAACCCCGGCATCTTACAATTCACAAAGAAGCATATGAGGTCGGCAAACAACGATTGGAACTCAGGATTAACTCTATGATTGACTACGTGTCCAACCAAACATCATGCCGGGAAGCCAAGATTTTGAAATACTTCGGCGAAGAAAACACCTGCAATTGCGGTCACTGCGATATATGTGTGGAACGCAAAAAAGCAAGTCCTTCCGAAAAAGAACTTGCTGATGGGATTTTATATATGCTGTCGCTAAAAAGCCGCACATTGAAAGAAATTACTGACACATTGGCTTTTCCCGCCAAAGATATTGCCGGAATGGTACGGTTCCTATTAAAGGAAGGTAAGATTACCTATACCGACGGGCTGCTTTCAATCAAGTGAGTCATACTTCGACAATTCAATATATTTTGCCGCCAAATCCGACTGCATATCGTCAAGTTTCTGGAACGCATTGAGAATAAACTGATATTCCGCCAGATAATCAATGATGGTTATCGATTTTGCAGCCAACGCTTCATCCAGATACTTCTTCACCTCTGAATAATTCAATCGTTTGCCATATTCTTCAATGGATTGAGAAATCCGCTCCACCTCGTCGTAACGACTGCGTATGTCGGCCTCTCCTTTTCTGCTCTGATATGTTTTGGCAAAATCATTGGATTGTTGTATGGCTCGCGAAGCTTTCACCTTCCCCTTATTTGAGAACAGAGGAATCGAGAAGCCGACAACGGCGCCGTGTCCACGCGCATCACCGTCCGACGTAAATTTGTATCCCAATGTTATATTGGGCCACCACGACCGTTTGCCCACCTTTACATCAAACTCATCCGCTTGAAGGCCAGATAATGTCGCCATATAGTCAGGACTGTTGTAATACGCCGAGATGTAATGTTCAACAGCTTTCTTCTCTATCGGATATTTCGTGCTGTTCATATCCACATTCTCAAAGGCTTTACCACCATTCATCTGAACAAGATCCGACAAAACAACCTGGCGTTGTATCTCCATCGAACTGATATCCGAAGCGATATCAAACGCATCTATTTTCATCTTTGAGATTTCAAGCACGTTGAATTCCGCACGCATTTCCACATCGACAACTTTTCTCAGCATCGAGTCGAGCACTTGAAGGAGTTGCCTGCGTCTTTCCAAACGGCAATTCAAGTTAATTAAATCCAAATATGCCAATCGGGCTTGTTTAACCACCTCCATGCGCTTTGACTCAAACAGATATTGAGAAGCATTTATACGGCATTCTCTTGCCTTTTTACGCATCTGATATACGCCGGGCCATTCAATGGTTTCCGATACGGTAAGTTCAAGCGATGGTTCCGGCAAAGCCATTATCTCCATTTCAATTTCTGGATCCGGAAGGTTTCCCTCTGTCCGCAATGCCAATTCGTCTCCTTTCAGCGACAATTTTGCAGCCTGTAGACTTTCGTTATTTTGCAATATCTGCGTCGACAACGCATCGGCATACATTGACACCGGAGCGACCATTAATGACAATGATAATAAAATCTTCTTCATACTTGATGACTTGACGTTTTCTTCTTATTGTTTACGTAATACAAAATCGGGACTACAAAGATATTCAAAAGCGTCGAACTGAGCAAGCCGCCCAATATCACCAACGCCATCGGACTTTGAATTTCATTTCCAGGCTCAGCACCACGCGCCACGATTGGAATTAAAGCCAATGCCGACGACATCGCAGTCATGATAATAGGAAGAAGTCGGTCTCTTGACCCAATAAAAATTCTGTCCATCAAAGGTATTCCATCAGTTTCCAATTGCCGGTAATGCGAAATAAGCAACATTCCATTTCGAGTTGCAATGCCAAGCAAAGATATAAATCCGATAATAGCTGGAATATTTACTTCCTTTCCACCGATCCATAGTATCATCACTCCTCCAATCATAGCCAGCGGGATATTGACAAGGATTATCAGTGCATCAGAAACACGATGGAACTCTTGATACAAGAGGAGCAGAACCAACAGCAATGCAAACACCGTTGCGATTCCAAGAATGCGCGATGCTGTTTTCTCGCTTTCAAACTGTCCGCCATAGTTGATATAATATCCTTCCGGCAATTTTACGGATTCATTAATTTTATCTTTGACTGCCTCGACAGCTCCAACCAAATCACGATTCTCGACATTTGCAGACACAATGATTCTTCGTCTGGCGTTTTCACGACTTATAGAATTGAATGTCGATGATGAACGCACCTCTGCCACTGTCGACAATGGAACTTTACCTTTGTCTGAGTCAATCATAAGATTTTCTATTGCCGACAATCCGCTATGACGGTCATCAGCCACCTTCAGTTTCAAGTCGTATGGCACGCCGTCTTCATATACCTCCGAAACAACAATTCCAGATGTGCAGACATTGACAAACTTACGGAAGTCAGACATTGTTATCCCATATTCAGCCATCAACACACGATTGGGCACAATTATTATTTCCGGACGTTGAATCTGTTGCTCCACATTGATGTCGACGATTCCTTCCACTTCACCAATCTCGCCCTTGATGCGTGTCGCTATGTCGTGCAATGTCGACAAATCGTTTCCAAATATCTTAATGGCTATCTGCGCTTCTGTTCCGGAGAGCATGGCGTCGATGCGATGGGAAATCGGTTGCCCGATTTCAATGTTTATTCCGGGGATTATCGACAGTTTCTTTCTAATGTCGCTCATCAACTCCTCCTTGCTGCGGTCTTTCAATTCATACGGAGCCTCAATCTCCGACGCATTACTGCCGCGCGAATGCTCATCAAGTTCAGCACGTCCTGTCTTACGGGCAATTGTTTTGATTTCAGGAATACTCAACAATGCTTCATCCACTTGCTTTCCTATTTCGTTGGAATCATCGAGTGAGATGCCAGGCAATGCTGTCACGTTGATTGTAAACGACCCTTCATTAAACGACGGCAGGAAGCCACGTCCAAGCGTAAAAAACAAACCTGCGGCAATCACAAACGCGGCAGAGACAGCCCAGAACACTGGTCTGCGATGACTGAACGCTTTTTTGAGCATCACGTCATAAATTCTATTCAAATTTCTGGTCACAAATGATTCTTTGCCAACTTCCATTAGGTGCTTGTCTTTCGACAACAACATGTCGCACATCACAGGTGTTAACGTCAAGGCCACAACAGTAGACGCTGCAAGCGATACTATAAACGCTATTCCAAGCGGCACCAACAATCGTCCCTCCATGCCCGACAGGAAAAACAACGGCAAGAAACATGCGATAATAATCAACGTCGAGTTGAGTATCGGCATTCTGACCTCAGACGACGCATGAAATACAACATCTCTAGTCTTCTTCCGTTCTGACTCTGGCAGCTGCCTGTTTTCACGCAACTTTCTATAGACATTCTCCACATCCACAATAGCATCATCCACCAGAGAGCCTATCGCAATAGCGATACCGCCAAGCGACATTGTATTGACAGACAAATTAAGTACATGCAGAATGATAAGTGTTATTATGACAGATATTGGCAATGCAAGCACGGATATGATCGTTGCCCTATAATCCATAAGGAACAGAAACAAAATCACAACAACAAACAACGCTCCTTCTGCCAATGCACCCTGTATATTGTCAATTGCATTGTCTATGAAATCACTTTGACGGAAGATGTCGGTAGAAACAGTTATATCTGATGGCATTGCCTTCTTCATTGCGTCAAGAGTATTTTCAATATCCTCCACCAGCACCGTTGTATTTGCCTCATTTTGCTTTGCAACAGTGATAAGTACCGCGGGTTTGCCCTTTTCTGTGGCAAGTCCGAGTTTCGGATAAGCGCTGCCGATTGTGACTTCGGCAATATCCGCCAATTTCACAATGTTTCCATCTGTACTCCTCACCGCAGCCAATGACAATTGAAGAGTGTCCGTGGTGTTTATTTGACCTTTTATCAAATACTCGTTCCCAAATTCATGAAGGATGCTTCCATTCGTATTGCTGTTCAACTGGTCTGTTGCATCAAGCACATCCGACATGTCAACATTGTGGAAACGCATCCGCTCTGGGCTGAGCAATATCTGATATTCCTTAACATCCCCGCCCATCACTGTGACTTGTGCGACACCTGGCAACGACAACAATTGCGGACGGATTGTGCGATCAGCAATTGTGCGCAAATCCATAAGCGATGTTTTGGCTGATGTCAAGCCCACAATCATCACTTCGCCCATTATCGATGTCTGTGGAGCCATTTTGGGGCTGTCGACATTTGGCGGCAATGTTTCAGCCACAGTCGACAGTTTCTCGGCTACAATCTGACGATTCACATAAACATCTGTGCCCCAATCAAATTCAATATTAACAACCGACAATCCTGTATCGGATGTCGAACGAACCCGACGCACACCGTTCACTCCGTTCAAAGCGGTTTCAATTGGATACGACACAAGTTTCTCCACCTCTTCCGGAGCCATTCCAGGCGCTTCTGTCATTACGGTCACTGTCGGAGCATTCAAATCAGGGAAAACATCGACAGTCGTATTGGAAACGGTATATAATCCCGCAGATACAATCAGCGCGAACACACTGATTATCAAATAGCGGTTGTTGAGAGAAAACCGTATTATCTTATTCAGCATAGCGGTTGGTATTAATGATGGTGATGACCTTCAGGAACAACGCCGCTGTTGCCTGCCAATTTCACATAGACTGCGCCTTCTGTCACAACTTCCTCTCCTTTTGCGAGTCCTGATGTTATTTCAATACGCTTGCCGTCTGTTCTGCCAATAGCCACTGGACGCTTCTCAAAATGCTCCTTGCTCTCTCTGACAAAAACTGCATATTTTCCTTGCTCTTCAATTACCGACTTTGTCGGCACGGAGATTACATCTGATTCTATATTGCCAAGCAGATAGACATCTGCATAGCTGCCAGGAGCAACGCTTCCATCGCCCACAAAACTGAATTCAATGTCAAAATAGCCATTGGTTGCTGACGCCATTGTTCCGGCTGTCAGCCTATGTCCCTGCATTTCATCCAATGCAAAAATCTTGTCACTATATGGTAGTTTGAAATTAGCAGTTTTGATCAATGCAAATTCATTGAAATACCGTTGCGGGACAGACGCTTTCAACGTAAGGCGAGCACTTGAGGTGACAACGGCAATTGGAGTGCCGGTAGTCACATAAGAGCCCGATGCTACCAACAACTGGCTGACTACACCGGATATTGGACTGACTGCCACACTGCTACTACTATTTCCCGACACTGCATTCTTTGCCATTTCAACAGCGACCTGCGCTTCTTGAAGTTCTTTCGCTGTAGCCAAATTTGAATTGTACAATTTCTGTACGCGTTCCAGATTCTGCTTTGCTGCTGTCAGCTGAGTGCGTGCATCCGCACGTGGGTCGCCTCCGGAGATTCCTGCAGAGGATATGCTGCACACTACACCGCCGTTCTTTATTTCCACTCCCTCATTAATTCCCGCAGACAATTTTATAATACCGTCTGATTTAGCCGCAACAACAGATTGCGACAATGGAGATGGGAGAATCTCTCCACCACACTTTATTACATTTTGGAATTCGGAAGGGTTGACAATAGTTGTCTTTATGCCCAGTTTTTCAATCTGTTCGTGTTCGATAACAATCTCATTACCATGCTCTTCATGGCCGTGGTTTTCTTCTTTTTCTTTATTGTCGCTGTGCGAGTCAGCACACCCCGTCATTACAACAACGGCAGCAACCGACAGACAGCGAATAACTGTTGTCATATTCATTTTTACAATTGTTTTTGTGTTAATAAATCAAATTATCGCAAAAATGAATATACGGGAGGTGCTCGTAGACATTGAATTTGATCCAGGACTGGCTTTAAAATCAGCTGAACATCGTAGAACTCAATATCTTCTTGTGGATCTATTTTTATTAATTGTGATTCTCCGGCAATAAATGAATCAAACTCAACACATTTTTTCTCAATGTGTATTTTAACCACATTGCGCAGTGCCGCTTGATGATAACTGCATTTTTGCACACCAGGGTGGTGGCATGTATTAGAAGCATCTGAATCCGCATCGTCACCGTTTGAACCAAGTAGTTCCACAATAATAGGCACAGCCATCTCATGGTGATGATGATGTATGGCAAGAAAATTGAAGGCTATGACAGCCACCAACGCTAAATACGATATCGATATCTTGCCTATTTTTTTCATCCAGTTTTTACAAAGATAATGCAAGTTGCAAGCTCACTTGAATATTATGCTGAGACGCAGCTTATCTTATGCAAAGATAATCCTTTTTCAGTGCAACATTGTTGCATTCCGCATTATAGAAAATTATTCATCCTCAAGGAAATCCTCGTCAAAATCAAAATCCGTATCACTGTAAGAATACATATCATCTGTAAATCTCGACAGCTCTCTTCCATCTTTCTTTGTTGGCCGACCAAGGCCCTTTTGCCGGTCTATAAATCCGCTGATTTTGACCATTTCCAACAATTCATATTGACTTGGCGCTGTGACATTCTCCAAATATTGAGGGACCAACTTCGCCCCCATGCGATTCTCTGCCACATCTTTCACTCGAAAAGAATATGTAATCGGAGGCTTCTTGACATCAATGACCTCTCCTATTTTCACCGGGCGCGACGGTTTGACATTTACTCCCGACACCGACACACGTCCTTTTTTACAAGCTTCAGTGGCAATTGTCCGCGTTTTGAAAATCCGCGTAGCCCAAAGCCATTTATCTATTCTGACATCTTTCATCTATTCAAAAGTTTATTCTCCTTCTATATCCTTCCAAAGAATTTTCACACTGCAAAGATAGCCATAATTTTTGTCCCAAGCACCATCACAATGTTCAGCAATCCTGATACATAAAGAGGGCCGTACTCTTCAGTACAGCCCCCTTCAACTATTTTCTTTATAACTATCGTTATTTTTTCAATTCAATCTCATCAGGATTCTGACCCCAATGCTGCAATGCCAAACGACGATAGTTGTTGTAACGCCATTGTGCATTTTCCTTAGCGGCCTCAAACAACTGCTCTGCCTCATTAGGATAAGCCTTCATCACTGATGCGTAGCGAACCTCACCCTTCAAGAATGCAGTGAAATTGTCCCAATTCGGCTCTTTGCTATCGAGCGTAAATGGATTTTTGCCTTCCTTCTCAAGTTCTGGGTTATAACGCCACAAGTGCCAGTAGCCACATTCAACAGCCGCAGCCTCTTCAGCCTGTGATTTACCCATACCCTTCTTCAATCCATGGTTGATACATGGTGCATAGGCGATAATCAATGATGGTCCATCGTATGCTTCTGCCTCGCGGATTGCCTTAAGGGTCTGAGCCTGGTCAGCGCCCATAGCCACCTGAGCCACATAGACATATCCATAAGTTGAAGCAATCAAACCAAGGTCTTTCTTACGGACACGCTTTCCTGATGCTGCAAATTTTGCAATTGCGCCAAGAGGAGTTGCTTTCGAAGCCTGACCACCAGTGTTTGAATAAACCTCGGTGTCAAGGACAAGGATGTTTACGTTCTTGCCCGATGCAATTACGTGGTCAAGGCCACCGAAACCGATATCGTAAGATGCTCCGTCACCACCAATTATCCATTGAGAACGTTTCACCAAGTGGTTCTTCAAGTGGTCAAGACGCGCACACAAAGAGCATTTATCCTTGTTGGCCTCAATCATCGGAATCAACTTGTCGGCAGCAGCACGGCTTGCTTCTGGATCATCCTTACCTGCGAGCCATTCTGCGCAAGCTTCTTTCATTTCTGCCGGTGCGTCAGACTCTGCCACTTCCGCCATAATGTCGCACAATCGCAACACCATCTTTTCATGAGCCAATGTCATACCAAGACCAAACTCACAGAAGTCCTCAAACAAAGAGTTCGCCCATGCTGGACCATGACCCTTATCGTTTGTGGTGTATGGAGTCGATGGCACAGACCCAGAGTAGATAGAGCTACATCCCGTTGCGTTGGCAACCATTTCGCGGTCACCGAACAATTGGCTTATAAGTTTAACGTATGGAGTTTCGCCACAGCCTGAGCATGCGCCAGAGAACTCAAACAAAGGAGTTGCAAACTGTGAATTCTTGACATTCGACTTGATGTCTACCAAGTATTGCTTTGACGTCACATTGTTTACGCAATATTCCCAATTCTTATCTTCGTCAAGCTGAGTTTCAATATGCTTCATTTCAAGCGCCTTGACACCCTTCTTGCCCGGACATACATCCACACAGTTTCCACAGCCAAGACAGTCGAGCACATCAACCTGCTGAACGAAGCGCATTCCTGTAAATGCCTTTCCAATAGCAGGAAGCGTTTTCTCTTCTGCAAATGGAGATGCCGCCATCTCTTCCGCCGTCAACACAAACGGACGAATTGCTGCGTGAGGACAAACGTATGCACATTTGTTACACTGAATACAGTTTTCAGCGCTCCATTCTGGAACAAATGTTGCCACACCACGTTTCTCATAGCGGGCTGTACCCTGCTGCCATGTACCGTCTTCAATACCTTTGAATGTAGAAACTGGCAACAAATCGCCGTCTTGCGCATTGATTGGACGCACAACCTTGTTGATGAATTCAGGGTCATTGTTCTCCACCACAGCGTCGTCTTCCAAATCCGCCCATGCTGGATTGATTGCCAATGTCTGATATTCACCGCCACGGTCAACAGCGGCATAATTCTTGTTTACCACATCCTCGCCCTTCTTGCCATATGACTTAACGATGAATTTCTTCATCTGCTCAACAGCCAAGTCTACTGGGATCACCTCTGTGATACGGAAGAATGCCGATTGGAGAATCGTGTTTGTGCGATTGCCAAGACCGATTTCCTGTGCAATTTGCGTTGCGTTGATATAGTAAACTGTTATGTTGTTTTTCGCAAAATATTTTTTCACCTTATTTGGCAAGTGTTTTGCCAACTCTTCTCCGCTCCAAACAGTGTTAAGAAGGAATGTTCCGTTAGGACGCAAACCTCTTGTCACATCATACATATGAAGATATGCCTGAACGTGGCATGCCACGAAATTCGGTGTGTTGACCAAATATGTCGAACGGATTGGTGTGTCGCCGAAACGCAAGTGAGAGCAAGTGAAACCTCCCGACTTCTTAGAGTCGTAAGCAAAATATGCCTGGCAATATTTATTGGTGTTGTCACCGATAATCTTCACCGAGTTCTTGTTGGCACCTACAGTACCATCGGCTCCAAGTCCATAGAATTTTGCCTCAAATATGCCTTCTCCACCAAGAGCGATTTCTTCCTTCGGAGGAAGAGACGTAAATGTCACATCATCAACAATTCCAATTGTGAATTGATTCTTTGGTTCCGGAAGTGACAAATTCTCAAACACAGAGAGGATTTGAGCTGGTGTTGTATCCTTGGAACCAAGTCCATAACGTCCGCCAACAATCAACGGAGCATTTTCCTTGCCATAGAAACAATCCTTAACATCAAGATATAAAGGCTCGCCGTTTGCTCCAGGCTCTTTTGTGCGGTCAAGCACAGCGATTCTCTTCGCAGTCTTAGGAACAGCAGCCAAGAAATGCTTTGCAGAGAACGGACGATACAAGTGCACTGAAACGATACCAACCTTTTCGCCCTTTTCCATCAAATAGTCAATTGCTTCCTGAGCGGCCTGTGAAACAGAGCCCATTGCGATGATTACGCGTTCTGCATCTTCCGCACCATAATAATTGAACAAACCATATTTGCGTCCGGTAATCTCGGAGATTTTGTTCATATACTCTTCAACAATTGCTGGAACGGCATCGTAATAGCTATTGCTTGCCTCTCTATGCTGGAAGAAATGGTCTGGGTTTTCAGCCATACCGCGAGCCACTGGCTTCTCTGGGTTCAACGCACGGGCACGGAACTCAGCCAACGCCTCTTGGTCAATAAGCGGCTCAAGGTCTTTTTCCTCGAGCATCTCAATTTTTTGAATTTCATGAGAAGTGCGGAAGCCGTCAAAGAAATTCATGAACGGAACACGCGCTTTAAGCGCAGACAAATGCGCCACGCCCGCCAAGTCCATAACCTCTTGGACTGAGCCTTCGCAAAGCATTGCGAAACCAGTCTGACGCGCAGACATAACATCTTGATGGTCGCCAAAAATACACAATGCATGCGAAGCCAATGTACGAGCCGACACATGAAACACGCATGGAAGGTTCTCCCCGGCTATCTTGTACATATTCGGTATCATAAGGAGCAAGCCCTGTGATGCTGTGTAAGTAGTGGTAAGTGCACCTGCTTGCAACGAGCCATGAACTGCACCCGCAGCGCCGCCTTCAGATTGCATCTCTTCGACCAAAACAGTCTCTCCAAAAATGTTCTTACGGCCGGCAGCAGCCCACTCGTCAACATATTCAGCCATTGTAGACGATGGCGTGATAGGATAAATCGCAGCCACCTCTGAGAACATATAGCTAATATGTGCGGCAGCCTGATTACCATCACAGGTCAAGAATTTCTTTTCTTTACTCATATTTGTTAATCAGTTAATTGATAATTATACTCTATTGGTTATTGGCCTAAAACATAATACCTTATACCAAAGTAATTCGGAGAATGTCCATTCTTCGCTTTTTACGCTGCGAAATTACACAATAATCTTCTTTTATCAAAGCATTTATTCATATTTTAGATATGTTTCCCATTTTTTC